>ERZ809224.754-NODE-754-length-27604-cov-8.905369_pt1 | contig 27604 bp, 26 predicted proteins | sample MGYA00520513_ERZ809224 | MGnify/ENA primary metagenome ERZ809224 (study PRJEB31576, sample SAMEA3212658) | Homo sapiens | biome: human-gut; feature: human gut; material: fecal | place: Sweden | collected 2012 ... | reverse complement strand
ATATCTCCAAGATGTATTATTTTACAAACCGGTTTTTCCTTTTTTATGGCTTTTAGGATATCTCCGTTTTTCAATGTCACATGCTGGCTTTGTTTTTCGAATTGTTCAATTCTTAAAATATAATCAATATTAACAATATAAGAACGATGAATGCGTACAAATTGTTTGCCGGAAAGGTATGTTTCGAAGTATTTCATCGTTTGTTCTTTCAAATAACAATCTTTTCCGGTAAAAATTTTCACATAATCCCCGTCTGCCCGGAGGTATATGATCTCCTCAACAGGAATCACAACCAGGTTCTGCCTAACCTTCACGGAAATCCGTTCCAGATACTCAATATCCGGATCCGTTTCACGGGTCGATTGCTGTTGTGGCGAAAGATTGTTCTGATCGGTAATCTCCGTGTTCTCCGCTGTACTTTCCGTATTGAACATTTGATTTCGGGAATATAATACCAGTATAAGATAATAGAGTGAAAAAATCCATATTTTCATTGGAAGTGTAAGGGATAGGGAAGATATAATTTCTTTTTCCAGGAATAATGATTCCAGTCCATAGCCTCCTCCCGCAAAAATTATGCAACCCATTATGGCTAATAAAGTGTAATTAAGAATTGCCTGCGGATGTTTGAGCCGGTCATATTTACCGTAATAAAAAACATTCCATAATACAATACCCAGTATCGCCAACAAAAAGGTGTGGATCATCGTATCCGTAATTAGGATCGTGAAATCGGATTGGACAAGGAACGATAATACTGTCAGATGAATAAAGCCGTATAATAAACATGAGAATATATAAATTCCGGCCTGTATCTTTCGGGTATTTGAAAAGAACGTCATATCTGCGTATTGTCTTAATTCCTTAATTCTCCTCCGCCAAATACGCAGGAGCCTTTGATAATTAGTTTATTAGAAATGTCATTGCTCTGCTGGTTACTTCTTTTGTCATAAAAATTGCCCACGACCGTATCTACATAAAGTTCAATATTCCACGTTTCCGGTACATATACGGTCACATTTCCGAATACGGAATTGGCCTGTAAATAGGTGTGTCCTTCCGGTAAACTGCTCTTGCGCAGGTCCAGGGTGATGGATCCGAATACGGCATTGATCTCGCCTCCCTGGAATTCGGGATCGAGAATGATATGTTCCCCTTCCCCGAATACGCTGCTCCTGCTGAAATTTCCGGACCCGTCATGAGGCTGATGGTGCCTGTGTTTGGAGTTACTTTTCGGTGTATACGGTTTTGGTTGTAACTTAGGCCTGAATATGGCATAAATGATGAAGATGAATCCGGCAATTACTAAAAGCACAGGCCAGTAAGAAGATACAAAACCCGGTCCAACCTGAGGCAGGAATCCGGGGAAAGCATATGCAATTCTCGGTATCAGGAAAAACGCGCCTACAGCGAATAAGATGGAGCCATTAATAAAATGACGGTAGACCATGGATAATATTCCGATGACCATAAGCAGCATTGGCCATGAAAAAAATATACGATCGACACCTTCCGGTACAATTCCGAGTTTTATAATTAATAATAACGTACCGGCGAGAAGAAATAAGATACCGGTGATGATACCTGTTTTTAAAATTGAATAGTTGTTCTTGTTTTCCATAATCAGTTGATTTAATTTTCGGCAAAAATAACTGTTTTAGTCCCGTCATTACACGTAAAATCGACGAATACCGTCTTTCTCCCGATAAACGGAATAATCCATCTTTAAAAAAAGTTATGGCTCTTTTAATTAATTCTCATGCGTAACTGTCCACTGTCTAAGCTCCTTATTTTTTATTGTTATAAATAATACTTTTATACTTATTGCGGACCTATTATTGGCAAAAAACAGTTATTTTTGAGCCATTAAAAATAGAGAAAAAAAAGTTTTTTAGATTATGGCTAATGAGATAGTTTCAGGTAAAAAGACAGAAAACAGGCTTACATATAACACACCGGATTCTTCCTTATTGGCGATAGGTAAACTTACTCCGCAGGCTCTGGATTTCGAGGAAGCGGTATTGGGAGCGCTCATGATTGATGCCAATGCGGTCAGTACCATTATAGATTTTCTTGATTACAGGATGTTTTATAAAGAAGCTCATCAACATGTTTTCAAGGCTATCTTCGAACTTTTCTCTTCCATGGAACCCATCGACCTTTTATCGGTAACCAATAGATTACGAAAATCCAACAAACTGGAATTTGTGGGCGGTGCCGCTTATGTGGCTTCTCTCACCAACCGCGTCGCTTCGGCCGCCAATATTGAATACCATGCCAGGATCGTACTCGAGAAATATGTCCTCCGAGAATTAATAGGTAAATGCAATCTTATTATCAAGGACGCTTACGACGAATCGAATGATGTGCTTCAATTATTAGATAAAGCGGAAACCGAGCTCTTCAATATTATCCAGAATAATTTTAAGAGGGACAGTAAGGAACTGAATATAGTTGTAAAAAAGGCATTGGAGGAACTTACTTCCATGCGTAATAATGACAGTACGTTTAACGGAGTACCCAGCGGCATACGCGCTATTGACGAGAAAACAGGAGGATGGCAGAAGTCGGATCTGATCATTCTGGCCGCGCGTCCCGGGATGGGTAAAACCTCATTTGTACTTTCAATTGCCCGTAATGCCGCTATAGAATATAAAATGCCGGTGGCGTTTTTTTCATTGGAAATGTCGGCTACCCAGTTGGTGCACCGTTTGTTTTCCATTGAATCCGGGATTTCCGCCGAAAGGATCGCCAAAGGAAAATTAAGTGAAACGGAGTGGATAGTATTAATGGATAAGATTAATAAACTCAATGATGATAATCTGATCATTGATGATACGCCGGCCTTGTCCATATTCGATCTCCGGGCGAAATGCCGCCGGCTGAAACATCAGCGCGATATCCAGTTGATCATTGTCGATTACCTTCAATTGATGCAGGGCGACAGTGATGGTGACCGGGGAAAAGCAAAAGGTAACCGGGAGCAGGAGATCAGTTATATTTCCAGATCTTTAAAGGCGTTGGCTAAGGATTTACAGGTGCCTGTTATTGCACTTTCCCAGTTGTCCCGTGAAGTGGAAAAAAGGGCGGGGTTCAAGCGTCCGCAGCTTTCCGACTTACGTGAATCCGGTTCTATAGAACAGGATGCGGATATGGTGATGTTTATCTACCGGCCCGAATATTATCAACTTGATACTTTTGAAGATAATACTCCGTCAAATGGTCTGGCGGATTTGATGATCCAGAAAAACCGTCATGGAGCTACCGAAAATATCAGGATAAGATTCCAAAGCCAGTTTACCAAGTTTACCGATATGGAAGAATCGTTCCAACTGGATTCTCCGATGGACGGCATTCGCAATAATGAGATGTTCGATACTTTTGAAGCCAGTTTCAACGATGACGATAATGAAGTTTCTCCAGAAGGTCCGTTGATGGCCAATGACGAAATGCCATATTAAGGAAAGAATTACCTTATATATTCTCCTTATTTATTTTTTTGAATAGTTCCCAAATAGCAATTCCTCCGGCAATGGTTACGTTGAGCGAATGTTTGGTGCCATATTGGGGTATTTCCAAAGCTCCGTCCACCACAGGTAATAACTCATCGCTGATCCCGAAAACTTCATTACCTAAAATGATGGCCGTTTTTTGTCCGGAAGGAGGAATAAAATCATCAAGCATCCGGGAAGAATCGGTTTGCTCGATGATGTAACATAAAATATCTTTTTCTTTAAGTTCCGGAATTAATTCCAGTACGCTTTCCCGGTATTCCCAGTCAACGCTTTCGGTAGCTCCGAGGGCTGTTTTATTTATTTCTTTATGCGGAGGCGTGGCCGTAATACCGCATAGATAAATTTTTTCGACAGCGAAAGCGTCGCAAGTCCTGAATATAGATCCTATATTGTGCATACTTCTGACGTTATCCAGCACAACAATAAGGGGAGTTTTTTGTTTCAGTTTATATTCCTCTGTTGATAAGCGATTTAATTCTGTTAGTGAAAGTTTTTTCATCGGTAATTTTAAATGACAAAAATAACATTAAATTATATCACTTTGGAATTAATAAAGGTCTTATAACCGGGTGACTCACCTTCATATTTGGTATGAATATTTGTGTATTTTTGCAATCGTGATCATAATATGGAAGAAGAAAAAAAAATAGAAGAAAAGAAGCATAAAAAGAGCAAAGAATGGCTTTTTTTCGCTTTGGGCCTCGTGGTAGGTTTCGTATTGAGTATTTCTATTTTTTTAATGGACAGGTACTTTTCCAAAGGTCCTTTACGCGTAACCAGAACTTTTGAAAATATATACCGTCCCGGTTCCGTCAGGCCCGATACCGTTCACATATCGGTACCGGTCATTACGGAAAGGGAAGATGTTTCGAGGGTGGAAGAACCGGCTGCGATAGCGGTCAATATCGATTCCCTGTTTGTAGCAGACGAATATTTTGCTCAGTGGGAGGATGCCGAATTTACCATAGAACCTGAAGATACCCAGGATGTAGTAATCCTGGATCAGCTCATCAATAACAGAAAGATCAAAGTGCAGGTAAAACCCTCCCAGAAAGATACGGTACCGGTCAAAACCGCTCCCATTGCTTTTTTCGAAGTACAGCAATGGCCAACCCCGATCAGGAACAGCCTTACGCATCAGTTTTCGAATAAAGTGATCAGGATCAAAGGAATGGATATTTCAAATATCGAGATATTTTATTGTCATGGTAAGTATTATGTGTTCAATGGTACACATTATTACCTGCTGAATAATACAACACCTAACTTTGAGAGACTGGTCGTTTCCGAATTACCCACCGAATAATATAGCGGTCCAATGGCAAAAGACAATATAATCTTTTATAAATTTCATGGCGCCGGGAATGATTTTGTTCTTGTAGACAATCGGAACCGGCGAATTTTTCCGGAAGCTGAAATTGAACAGTTGTGCCGGCGTCGCACGGGTGTGGGAGCAGATGGTTTTATATTACTGGAAGATGATCCGGAAGGGAGTGATTTTCGGATGCGCTATTTCAATGCTGATGGAAGGGAAGCTTCTTTGTGTGGAAACGGGAGTCGTTGTGTGGTGGCTTTCGCCCGATACCTTGGAATAATAGGGAATGATTGCCGGTTCAGGGCTTTCGACGGTTTACATACTGCTACTATAGAAGATCAAAATGAATTTCATTGGTGGGTATCGGTAAGCCTTCACGACGTTTCCGAAATAATTTCTCATGAGGATGGCTTTTTTCTGGATACGGGCTCTCCCCATTTTGTGATTTTCCCGGAAGAGGAGGTCAATGTAGTGGATTTTGGGAGAAAATTCCGTTATGATGCGAGATTTGATAACGGGACCAATGTAGATTTTATCCGGATCAGGGAAAATGATATTTATGTCCGTACTTATGAAAGGGGAGTGGAGGATGAAACGCTGTCTTGCGGTACGGGAGTTACGGCGGCTGCGATAGCATTTGCCCGTAAAATGGGTTTAGGGGCAGGAAGACATCGTATTCCGGTGGAAACTCCGGGTGGAAAGCTGGCCGTATCCTTTGAAATCTCGAACGACCGATTTACCGGGATCACACTGAGTGGTCCAGCCGTATGTGTATTTCGCGGAGAAATAAAAGCGGAGAATTTTTAAGTCAATCCTAATTCGAAAAAGTCTTGGATAAAGTATCGTATAACATTTCAGTCCTGTAATCTACCGGAAAACATTGGCATGATTCCAGTTCACGGGCTTTTTTAATGTCTTCATAGGCAGCTTTGAATTCATCTTTCATGCAATGATCGATACAATCAAGTAACAATTTATAATATTCGATTTCCTTTTCTTTAGAATACAGTTCCTGTTGGGATTCTTTTTCACTTATACTGTTTTGAACGGAAGTAGTAGCCGTTTCTTTCTCACTCTGGTTTTTGACTACTCTGGTGGATGGCGTATTTCTGTTCCGGCCTTTGCCGGTATTTACTGCCGTATCGGATATTTTATCAGGTGAAACCGTTTTTTCTTGAGCCGCAACAATTGCTTCAGGGCTTTTTTGAGTTAAAGAAACAGTTACTTTTTCCGTATTTCCGGATATGGAAGAAGTCGATTCATTAATGGGATTAATATTCACCGGAGGATCGTCAGAGTGATAATTCATTGACTGGAGTAATTCTTCGGCGTTCTCCTGTTTATATTCGTCCGCATAAGCCAGGAATTTATCCTGCAATTCCGTAAATCCCCTTTCTTTAGCTACATTGGCGATGAGCAGGTATGAATCATACACGCCTTTTTTGGATTTAAGAATACCATGATAATAATCATCGTTGCAATAATCGGAAGGCATATTCAGGCAGAAACTTTCCAGTACGGTAAATAATTCCAGTGCCTCACTCGCTTTTTCGATCCTGATCAGGGAATCGGCATTCCGGTAAATACGGTCATAAAACATCAAATTGAAGTCCGAAATGGTGATCTCATGCTTCCTGTCCAGTGGCGCTTCATGATATAGAACCTGAAGTAGATCAAGACACTCATCGTAATTCTCTTCCTCAAATGATAGTTTGCATTTCAAAATTAAGGCGTCCGGATTGGTTCTGTTATATTGCAAAGCACGGTTCAGAAAATAGAGGGCATTGTTTTGATTGCCGTGATAGATTTCTATGGTGGCTTTTTCATAAAAGAGAGAATCCACCTTATTGTGCAGTTGTTCGAGCTTTTCTCTTTTGATGGATGCGGCAAACGAAATGTCGTCAAATGTTTTGACTGTGGTATAAAAATCCAGTTCCGGGCATTGGTTAAGCTGAGGGATGGTTTGGGTGGAAAAGTTTTGTAATTCCTGTTGAATATCCAGCATTAAATAATAATGAAGCGGAATAAGATCCGGATCTTCCGTATTCAGTTTTTCGATTTTGACTATGGCCTGATCCAGGAATGCTTTTATCTTACCGCATTCTACAGGCTGGGCCCGGAGACTGAAAAGTGCGGTGATTAAACAAAATAATATGAGACTTCCTTTTTTCAAAGCCGTAATATTTAGGATAATAAATTATTTCTTGGTGAATAAGACGTTTTCAATAGCGGTTTTAAGTTCTTCTTTATTGACAAAACCTTCAATTTTGGTAAAACTTGCGGGTGGGTTACACAGGATAAGGGTAGGCACCGCATTTACGTTAAAAGCGCTGGCAACCCTGACTCCTTTCTCGGCATTGATTTTATAAAATATCACCCTTGATTTATATTCTTCGCCTAATTCAATTAAAATGGAATTCAGTAAAATGCAGGGATGGCACCAGTCCGTGTAAAATTCAACCACACAAGGAGTCCTTCCTTTATATTGAAAACCTTTGGGATTGTCAATATCCGTGATCATGGTCGTGAAATCATCTTCCGATAAGACAATTAAATTGCCGGAAAGATCTTCTTCCGGTTTGGCGGCATTGGAAGGTGTTGGAAACTCCGCTATTTCTTCCCAGGATGTATACTCTTCTTCTGTAACGGGTTCCGTGTTTTTGGTCCTGTTGCAGGAAAATGATAAAAATGATAAAATGGCTATAAAAAGTAGTAAATGATGCCTTTTCATACGGATTGGTTGGAGTGTTTGGTTAATAATTGATCTATGTTCAAGACTTCTTTTTTAAAAATATCACCTCTCTCCTCAAAATTTTTGAACTGATCGTAACTGGAAGCAGCGGGAGAAAGGAGGCAGGCTTTACCGGCTTGGGTATGGCTATAACAAAATTCGACAATGCTACGGTAATCATTTTCGATAAGGTAAGATTCCGGAAGTTTTACTCCCTCATTTTTCCATTCGTTAAATATTCTTTGTCCGGCCATACCTGTAAAAACTATATTGCTCACGTTCGATTCCGCTAAAAAACGGATTAATTCCGTATACTCAATTCCCCTGTCATATCCTCCTAAAATCAAGGTATCCACTTTTCTGATCGTTTTCACCGCTGCAATGGTTGCTTCCGGTATAGTAGCGATACTGTCGTTGTAAAAATGGATCCCCTGGAATTTGCCCACGTATTCGATCCGGTGGGGAAGGGATTTGTATGTTTTTAACGAATTTAAAATATCTTTATTATCGATATTGAGTAGGTTGGCTGCTAAAATCGCCGCCATAACATTATTGAAATTATGTTGTCCCGGTAAATGATGGAAATCCTTCAGGTCAAAACCTGCAACAGCTTCTCCGTCATGTTCCAGAGTGATTCCGGTACCGTAGCAATAAGCTCCGTTTTCCACTTTGGTATTCCTGCTGAAAGGGATTAAGTTCGCTCTCGAATGATGGGATTCCAGTAATTTCGGAATATACAGGTCATCGTAATTATAAATCAGGTAATCCTTTTCATTTTGGAAATTGGCGATATTGAGTTTGGCCAGCTGATAATTATTAAAAGAAGAGAAATGATCCAGATGCTCCTGGAAAATATTTAAAATAACGGCAATATGCGGTGATATCTGCAGAAATTCCAACTGGTGTGCTGATAGTTCGGCAACGACCATCGTATCCGGATCCACTTTGTCGGCGATATCCAGGAAAGGAATTCCTATATTACCCGCCAATAACACTTTACGTCCGGCATGTTTGATGATATGATAAAGAAGGGAAGCCGTGGTGCTTTTTCCTTTGGTTCCCGTAATCCCGATAGTTTGTGAAGAAAAAGCTTTTAAGAAAAGTTCTGTCTGGGAAGTGATTTTTTGAGGATTTATCAAATAAGGTAAACGGTTCAGGTTGACGCCAGGGGTTTTGATTACCAGGTCATAGTCATTGAGACCGTCGGCGTACCCCGGACCGAATTTCATGACCAGATTCGGATCGTTCCCGATTTCTTCCTTATTGATTAACTTGCTTTGATCAGCAACAGTAAGCGGTAAATCCGGCAAATGTTTCCTGATGAAGCGACAGGTGGAAATTCCTTCCCGTCCGAATCCGAGTATCACGATATTGCGGTCACGTAAAAGGTCTTTGATAATATTGATCATTCCCATGGTTAAGGTTCTATTAATTGCAAAAATACTTATTTTTAAAGAAACTGATATATAAAAACAGTCAGCCTGATTCAGGCTGACTGTTTTACAAAATAAAATAACTTAGACTACAATCTATTTCACCGTAATCTGGTAGCTGTGGTTTGTTTTCTCTTCTTTCAATTTCGGCAATACTATTTCAAGAATCCCCTGGTTGTACCTGGCGTCGATCTTTTCCGTTTCTATATTATCGGGGATCGTAAAACTTCTTTCAAATTGGGAGCAACAATATTCATGATGGTAATATTTTTTATTTTCACCTTCCTGTTTCTCCATCTTGCCTTTGATCGTTAATACATTATCCTTAAGATCTATATCGAAATTTTCTTTACCAAAACCGGGTGCTACAATATCAATTTCAAATTGATGATCGTTTTCATGGATGTTTACGGCCGGTATTCCTTTTCTTTCACGTGTCCTTTCACGGTAAATTTCAGGAAAACTACTTTGAATAAAATCATCGAATAAAGTGAAATAATAAGGATAAGAATTGGTGTTTGTTTTTCTTAAGTTGTTCATAATTACCTCCTGGTTAATAAGTTTGTTTAATTAATTTCATTCTTAAACTAACAATTACCATACCAATACCAAAACCGGTATAAATCCAAAATGAAAAACGACAATATGGCATTTTTGGCTATTTTGCAAATGACATATTGGCAATCTTGAAAATAATTATTATGGTCGATACCCGTAATCAATATTGCCCGCACCATCTCAGGGATTCCCGCTTGGTAACATTTTGGTCGCATATCTAAATGCGTCTTTGAGTGGAAAAGTTCACCGATTACCGGACGGAAATGCCTAAAGGTATTTCAAATTAAACCAGAATTTTCATGCATTACTATAAATGAATAATCTTTATGGAAGAAATCTGTCTCTCAATGAACAAAAACATTCAAACCTAAATATCATTTTAAAATATTACGGAACCTATCCTTTATCTATTATATCTACCGGAAATCCCGTTAGGGATTCCCGCTTGGTAGCTTTGGGATTACGGGATCACCTTTCCGCATGCCTTTAGGTATGCGTCGATTTTAATATATTTTATATCCGTAATAAATTGCCCGAAGTGTCAGGGATTCCTGCTTGGCAACGTATTTCTTATAATACACCTTCGGAATGAAAACTGTAGTAATTATTTTTATGCAGGATCAGATGATCCAGAAGAGATATATTAAAGTATTGTGCTGCATTTTTAATTTGGTGGGTCAGGTTAATATCCTGTTGGCTGGGTTTAACTTCTCCGGAAGGATGGTTGTGGCAAAGCAATAAACCGGTAGCGCTGTATTCGATCGCTTTTTTCATGATCAACCGGATGTCCACGGAAGTAGATGAAATTCCTCCTTTCCCGAAGTTTTCCACTCCCAGTATCACAGAACCCTGATTAAGAAATACGACCCAAAATTCTTCGTAATCTATTTCCGCAATCTTATCCTGCATAAGATCTACCAGGTCTGAGACGAATTTTATTTTCCTTTGGGAAAGAACACTGGCGGAACGCCTTCTTTGTCCCAATTCGAAAGCTGCTTTTATGGTAATGGCTTTTACTTCACCGATTCCTTTAATGGCCGTGAGTTCGTTGACGGACATTTCCGCCAGTTTGTTGAGGTTATCATCGTTGATGGTCAATAATCTGATACCTACATCGACCGCAGATTCGGTTCTGTTGCCGCTCCTTAGCAGTATGGCCAGGAGTTCGGCATCGGATAAGGCGGGAAACCCTTTTTCAATATATTTTTCCCGCGGACGGTTGGATTCGCTCCATTTATTAATGGGTAATTTGGTATTCGGATATATTTTAGACATTAAATAGTTTTTTGTCGCTTGATGAGATAGGGTAGTAAAATTTGATCAAATCCTTTGGTAATGTCAGCGGGTATCATGTCGATCTGGTATTGTCCGGTTTTTAGAGTAAGTTCCCGGAAGAAATCCCCGATAGCCGTTTTATAATAGTCACGGATATTATTGGCATGGAATTTAACTTCTTCGCCGGATTCCATATCGATAAATTTATACAAACGGTTCTCGAAGGCAAAATCGAATTCCAGTTTTTTGTGGTAGGTGTGGAACAGCATTACTTCATGTTTATTATGCCGCAAATGTTGTAAGGCCAGCATCAGTTCATCCGTACTTTCGTCCGATTCGAACATATCGCTGAAAATAACCACTAGGGAACGGCGGTGTATTTTTTCCGCGATAGTATGGAGAACGTCCACTACCCGTGATTTTTTTTGTACGTTCGCAGATATGGGTTGTAGAACGTTTTCCAGTTCCCGGTATATCATTTTATAATGGCTCGTGCCTCCGCGATCCCGGGTTTGTAATTCCAGGGTATCGGAAAATAGCGATAAACCCACCGCGTCCCGCTGGTTCTTGAAAATTTGCATCAGGGCCGCCGCAGCGTAAATGGAAAAAAAGATCTTGTTCGGTTCTTTTAATGAGTAATGTTCCTGCTGGGGATAATACATCGAAGAGGATGTGTCGATTACAATATGACATCGCAGATTGGTCTCTTCTTCGAATCTTTTGACGAATAATTTGTCGGTTTTGCCGTATAACTTCCAATCGATATGTTTGGTCGGCTCACCTGTATTGTAAGGTCGATGTTCGGCAAATTCCACTGAAAATCCGTGTAGCGGACTTTTATGCATTCCGGTTATAAATCCTTCCACTACTTGTTTGGCGATCAATTCAAGGTTGTCATATTGGGTAATTTGGGAAAAATCTAACTGGTAACTCATAATTTCTGATTTAGTGTACAAAAATACAATATAAAACCGGACGTGAAAAGTATATTGATATTTTGGGGAAATTTCAAAATAACGGAAAAGCAGACAAATTGCATCCGGATGCGTATACTGTTCAAATGCTGCTGATATTTCATAATTCCGGCCAGGGGTGTTCGTCATTAATTATCGTGATTCTTTTCCGGTGCAAATATAATAAATTATCGAAATAAATAATTTATTTTTAATAAAAAATTATTGATGTTTCTTTAAGAATAACTATCGAAAGAACTTATCGTGAATACTGTGAAATCGAAAATCCGGAATTATAGGAATTAAGATCGTTCGCTGGATAATTTTTGTATTTTTGCCTTGCTTTAAAAAGAATACTAACAGGATAATATGCTATTTTTAAAATAAAAATTATGAGAAAAAACATGACATTATTAGTACTTTCCGGCATTCTGCTGATAGGATGCGGAAATAAAAAAACGGAAACGGTACAGGACCAAAATGCCAATCCGTTCTTCCAGACATGGGATACTCCTTATGGAGTGCCTCCTTTCGACCGTATTAAAACCGAACATTACATTCCCGCTTTTGATGAGGGAATCAAACAACAACGGGAAGAGATCGAGGCAATCGTGAATAACGCCGAAGCTCCTACTTTCCAAAATACCGTAGAAGCTCTGGAATATAGCGGACAGCTTCTGTATAACGTATCCGCCGTTTTCTTTAACCTCACGGAATGTATGAATTCGGATGAAATGACCCGGATATCCGAGATCGTAACCCCGAAAGTTACCCAACATGGTGATGATATTTCTTTGAATGCGAAACTCTTCGAAAGGATCAAGACGGTTTATGATCAGCGGGAATCATTAAATCTGGAGCCGGAACAGCAGAGGTTGCTGGAAGAGACATACAAGAATTTCGTTAGAGGCGGAGCTAACGTGCCTGCCGAACAGCAAGGCCGTTTCCGGGAAATCAATGAAAAGCTATCCCTTTTATCCCTTAATTTCGGGAATAATGTATTGAAGGCTACGAATGATTATAAATTGGTTGTGGATGATGTTGCCAGACTGGACGGGATGACAGCCGACCAGATAGCCGCTGCCGCAGAAGCCGGCAATAAAGACGAAGCTACAAAAGGGAAATGGGTATTCACGATTCATCTTCCCAGTATGGAGCCTTTCCTTCAAAACTGTAAAGACAGGGAATTAAGAAAAGAGTTGTGGGATGCATACACTTCACGCTGCACCTCCGGAGATGTGGATAACCGTCCTATAATTAATGATATTGTTAATCTTCAGCTGGAGAGGGCCCGTATTCTCGGATTTGATTCTTATGCGGCTTACGTATTGGATGATAATATGGCCAAAACCCCACAGGCTGTAAATAACCTGCTTCAATCGATCTGGACGCCCGCATTGGCAAAAGCTAAAAAAGAAGCTGCCGAATATAACGGGATGATCAGGGCGGAAGGCGGCAATTTTAAACTGGAACCGTGGGACTGGAGATATTATTCTGAAAAATTACGTAAAGAAAAATATGATCTGGACGATGATATTATTCGTCCTTATTTCTCTTTGAAAGCTGTTCGCGAAGGGATTTTTATGGTATGCCGGAATTTATACGGTATCACTTTCCAGGAAAATAAAAATATTCCCATATATGAAGAAAGTGTGGAAGCTTACGAAGTAAAAGAGGGAGATAACGTGATTGCGATACTTTATATGGATTACCATCCCAGGGAAAGCAAACGAAGTGGTGCCTGGATGACAAATTTCCGTGAACAATATATTGACAGGGACGGGAAGAATGTGATTCCGGTAGTTTCTTTAGTAATGAATTTTACTTCTCCCACAGGAGACAAGCCTTCTTTGTTGAATTTCGACCAGGCTGAAACTTTCTTCCATGAATTCGGTCACGGATTACACAGCATGTTATCCAAATGCCACTACAGATCTCTGTCCGGAACCAATGTTTCCCGCGATTTTGTGGAACTTCCTTCTCAAATTATGGAAAATTGGGCGAGTGATCCGGGAGTGATGAAAATGTATGCGAAACATTACCAGACCGGAGAAGCTATTCCCGACGAGCTGATTACTAAAATTGAGGCTGCCTCTACTTATGGACAAGGATTCATTAATACTGAATTACTGGCCGCTTCATTTCTGGATATGGATTATTATACGATTACCCAACCCCAAACCATTACTTTACCTGATTTTGAAACCCAGGCGATGAAAAAAATCGGTTTGATACAGGAGATTATACCCCGTTACAAAAGCACTTATTTCCAGCATATTTTTTCTGGCGGATATAGCGCCGGTTATTATAGCTACACCTGGTCTGCGGTATTGGACAACGACGCTTTCGAGGCTTTCAGGGAAAAAGGTGTTTTCAATCAGGAAGTAGCTACTTCTTTCAGGAAAAACATCCTCGAAAAAGGAAATACGGAAGATCCTATGAAATTATACCTTGACTTCAGAGGTAAAGAACCTTCCATTGAACCTTTATTGAAAAACAGAGGTTTAAAATAAAGCATTGTTTAAAAAAAGTAAATGAAACTCACTTTTTTAGGAACAGGAACTTCGCAAGGTGTGCCCGTCATCGGATGCCCTTGCGAAGTTTGTCTTTCCGGGGATCCCAGGGATAAACGTTTGCGGACTTCCGCTCTGGTAGAAACAGACGGGGTTTCCATCCTCATTGATGCCGGTCCGGATCTGAGACAACAACTTCTCACTAACCATATTACTAAAATTGATGCCATTCTCGTAACCCACGAGCATAAAGACCATATCGGCGGTATTGACGATATAAGGCCTATAAATTTCATGACGGAAAAAACCATGAATATTTACGGCTTGAAGAGGGTACTCAACGTGATTGCCAAAGATTACGATTACGCTTTTAAAACCTTTAAATATCCCGGAGTGCCTGACTTACATCTTATTCCGGTACAGGATGATCCGTTTTATATAGAAAATATTTGTGTGATACCTGTCCATGTCAAACACCTGCATCTTCCTATCCTGGGTTACAGGATAGGAAGATTGGCTTATATTACAGACGCCAGTTTCATCGCGGAAAAAGAATTGAAAAAATTATATGATCTTGATGTCCTGGTTATTAATGCCCTTCGTGAAAAAGAACATTATTCGCATTTTAATCTGGAAAAGGCTTTAGCGGTGATTGAACGGCTTAAGCCCGGAAAAGCCTATCTTACCCATGTAGGGCATTCCATGGGTAAATATGAAGATGTGATGAAAAAACTTCCTTCCAATGTTTTTCTGGGTATTGACGGGGAAACTATTTCCATATAATTGAAAAGCGATCTATTTGTAAAAAAGTCGTACATTTGCACTACAATTCATTATATAGGAGATGAGAAACTTTAGTGTCGGTATTCATTGTTTATGTTTTTCTTTTCTCGTTTTCTTTTTCGTTAGTTGTGAGCCGAAACCTGAAAAGGTAATGGATGATTTTATATATCATTGGTACAAAGGCGAATTGGATGAAGCAAAAAAATATGCCACTCCCGAGTCCCGTGATTTTATCGAACTGATTAAAGCCATGATTACCCCGCAGGAATTGCAGCGTATGCAGGATACCGAAGTGTCTTTAACCCATGGCGGGAAAGAAATAATAAATGATTCCGTTATACGCTATAATTGTGATGTTTATCTGGATAGTGTCCACAATAATGTCTCTTTTTACCTTAACCGGGTTGAAGGGAAATGGTATGTAAATATTATGAATTAAATTCTGTTGATCGATGAATTTTGTTGAAGAATTAAAATGGCGCGGCATGTTGCAGGATATCATGCCCGGAACCGAAGAGCAATTGGCAAAAGAGGTGACCAGTGCCTATGTGGGCATTGATCCTACTGCAGATTCACTTCATATCGGGCATTTGGTGAGCGTGATGATATTGAAACATTTCCAGCATTGCGGCCATCAGCCGGTAGTATTACTCGGAGGGGCCACGGGCATGATCGGCGATCCGTCGGGTAAGTCCCAGGAACGTAATCTGTTGGATGAGGAAACGCTTCGGCATAACGTAGCGTGTATCCGGAAGCAGCTGTCCAAATTCCTGGATTTCGATTCTGAAAATGATAAGAAAGCGATACTTGTGAATAATTATGACTGGATGAGTAAGATTTCTTTCCTGGAATTTATCCGTGATGTAGGGAAACACATTACCGTTAATTACATGATGTCCAAGGATTCCGTTAAAAAGCGTTTCAGCGGCGAGGTGGACGGTATGTCATTTACCGAATTTTCTTACCAGTTGGTTCAGGCTTATGATTTTTATCATCTTAACCAGACGATTAATTGCAGGATGCAAATGGGCGGATCCGATCAATGGGGAAATATTACCACCGGTTCGGAATTGATCAGAAGAAAAGCGGGTAGGGAAGTCTTCGGGCTTACCTGTCCCCTGATAACCAAAGCGGACGGAGGTAAATTCGGGAAAAGTGAAAAAGGTAATATCTGGCTGGATCCTGAAAAAACTTCACCGTACGCCTTTTACCAATTCTGGCTGAATTGCTCGGATGAGGATTCCAAACGGTATATCCGGATTTTTACACTTTTCACCAAAGAGGAGATCGATAATCTTGAAAAAGAACATGAAGCGGCTCCTCATCTCAGGATATTACAGAAAACCCTTGCAAAGTACCTTACCATAGAAGTACATTCCGAAGAAGATTATGAAGCGGCGTTAAATGCGTCGGAAATCCTTTTCGGGAAAGGGACGGCAGAGAGCCTCGCTTCATTGCCGGAAAAAATATTCCTGGATATTTTCGAGGGAGTCCCGCAGGTTAATTTAACTGCCGGACAGATAGCGGATGGTATTCCCGTTGTGGAATTTCTTACCGACCTCACCCATATCTTCCCTTCAAAAGGAGAAGCCCGCAGAATGCTGACAGACAACGGGGTGTCCGTTAATAAAGCAAAGATCGACGCTTCTTTCGTCGTGGATGCAGGTGCCCTGATTAATCATAAATATATCCTGGTTCAGAAAGGAAAGAAAAATTATTATATCATAAATATACAGTCGTAATGAATATTGGCCTTATTATCTTATTGATCCTCCTGGGACTAGTCTTACTTATTCTTGAAGTTCTGGTTATTCCGGGCGGGATTGTCGGCATTATAGGATGCCTGATGATCATCGGCGGGATTGTCGGCTCTTATGTGGAATATGGGATCATGATCGGGAATATTACATTGGTGGCCACTATTGTGGTTTCCATTGTCGTGATCGTATTGACGTTGAGAACGAAAACGTGGCGTAAACTTATGTTAAAGACCAATATCGACAGTAAAGTTAACGAGATAGATGAATCGAAAATCCAAATCGGGGTTGAAGGTGTCGCGCTCTCCAGACTGGCTCCGATGGGAAAAGGAAAATTTAACGGGGAAGTGGTGGAAGTTTCTTCGACCCACGGATTTATTGATGTAAACAGCCCTATCGTCGTAACTGGCATAGAAGGAAATAAAGTATTTGTAAAACTAAAATAAAATTATAATTATGGAACCCACAACAATCATTATCTTCGTAGTAGCCCTTTTTCTCTTAATTTTCTTACTTTGGATGGTCCCGATAGGCTTATGGTTCAACGCGCTGCTTAATGGCGTAAGAATCTCATTAATCCAATTAATATTGATGAGATGGAGAAAAGTTCCGCCGAGCGTTATCGTGAACGCTTTGATAACGGGAACAAAAGCCGGAATCAAATTAAACCGCGACCAACTGGAAGCACATTATCTGGCAGGTGGCCATGTTACTCCGGTGGTGAACGCCCTTATTTCAGCCGATAAGGCTAATATCCCTCTCGATTTTAAATCCGCCACTGCCATTGATCTGGCAGGACGTAATATTCTGGAAGCCATCCAGACTTCCGTTATCCCGAAAGTAATCGATACGCCGCCGGTAGCCGCTATGGCTAAAGACGGGATCCAGCTGATCGCCAAAGCCCGTGTAACCGTTCGTACCAATATTAAACAATTGGTAGGAGGTGCCGGAGAAGAAACGATCATCGCAAGGGTAGGGGAAGGTATCGTGTCCGCTATCGGTTCTGCAGCTACACATAAAGCCGTATTGGAGAATCCTGATTCCATATCAAAACTGGTATTGAATAAAGGACTTGATTCCGGGACCGCTTTTGAGATCTTGTCCATTGATATCGCCGATGTCGATGTTGGAAAGAATATCGGGGCGCTTTTACAAATGGACCAGGCCAATGCGGATAAAAATATCGCCCAGGCGAAAGCCGAGGAACGTCGTGCTATGGCGGTAGCCCTCGAACAGGAGATGAAAGCCATCGCTCAGGAAGCACGCGCTAAGGTTATTTTGGCGGAAGCCGAAGTGCCGCTGGCTCTCGCAGATGCTTTCAGGAATGGAAATTTAGGTGTGATCGATTATTACAAACTCGAGAATATCAAATCCGATACCCAAATGCGCGAATCGATCGCCAAACCTCGTAACGGTAATAAAAATAACGAAATAAAGTAATGAAAAATATCCTGATCAGTTGTCTACTCTTGGCCGGATTTACTCTACAGGCACAAGATATAATATTACCTGCTCCGCAGAAAACCGGAGGAGAACCTTTGATGGAAGTACTGGCGGCACGAAAATCCGCCCGCCAGTTTGCCGACAGGGCCTTGCCTATGTCAGAACTTTCCAATTTGTTATGGGCAGCGGATGGCATCAACCGTGAAGACGGACGCCGTACCGCTCCTACTGCCAGGAATATGCAGCAAATCGATATTTACATTTTTATTCCTGAAGGTATTTACCTCTATGATCATACCCGGCATCAGCTCAAACAGGTCAGGAAAGGGGATTACCGTGCGGAAATAGCTCTTGGTGATTTTGCAAAAAAAGCGCCATTGCTTCTTGTTTACGTAGCAAATTACGATAAAATGCAGGGAATGCCCCAGGAAGCAATGGATCTCTATGGCGCTACCGATTGTGGTAACATCAGTCAAAATGTTTATCTGTATTGTACTTCGGCCAAACTGAATACAGTCGCCATAGGTAGCATCAATAAGGATAAAATAAAAGAACTGGCCGGATTTGGCAACGGTAAAGCCATACTCGGACAGCCGGTGGGTTATCCGGAATAGTAAATTCGGCTAAGCCAATACATCCTTATAAGCAGGAGTTTTTTCGAAAACGCTTTGGGCAAATGAACAAAGCGGTAATATCTTAATGTGTTTTTCCCGCGCAAAGTCTACGGACTTCTTGACCATTTCATTTCCAATGCCTTGTCCTTCGTATTGTGGAAGCACTTCCGTATGATCGATGATGATCTGTTTATCGCCTCCCCATACATAAGTCATTTCTCCGGCTACGGTTTCATTATCCATAGCAAAAAAAGCGCCGTTCTTTTCATTATTTTTCTGTGTTATTTTCATAATGGTATATTTATATATTATTTGATGATTAATTTTTTCGTGATCACCTCATGACCGGTTTTGATTTTGATCAGATACAAACCGCTGGACAGATCATTTACCGGTATTTCAACATGAGTTCCGGATACGGAGACCTTTTTTAAGACCTTTCCCAATAACGCAATAATTTCAATATCGCTATGACTCATTTCTTCATTAAATAAAATGGTGATTTTATCTTTAGCCGGATTAGGTTTGACGATAAAATTGTGAGAAGTATTTGTATATTGAGGTATTGAAGTCGCGATATCCCCGCTTAACCGGACTAATCCGCCTCCGTCGGTCCCGATCCATTTATGATTATCTTTATCTATGGCTATGGCATTTACAGAGTTTTCCGGTAATGGAGAATTATCATCATTCCAGGTATACCAGTTTCTCCCATCAAATCTGGTTATACCTGAAGATGTTCCGATCCATAGATGTCCCGAAGTATCTGTTGCCAATGCGTATATTTCATTATCCGGTAAGGGACTGTTCTGCTCGGTGAAAATTTCCCAATTGCCGTTCCGGAGTCTTGCCAGACCGTTATGGGTTCCAAAGAACATATCTCCATGATGATTAGCGGTGATGGCATTTACCGTTTGTCCGTAAAGTCCTACGGTGTGTGCAGGTGCCCAGGCTCTGTTATGGTATCTGGCCAGGCCGTCTTCCGTTCCAACCCATACAGAGTTATCCGCAGTAACGAAAAGAGAATGAATGCTGTTATCAGGTAAACCTGAATTTTGATCTTCATAATGGATCCATGTTTCCCCGTTGAATTCATAAAGACCGCTTTCCGAGGATCCTACCCATTTATTTCCATTATTGTCGATAGCAATAGCCCGGATAATGCCTGTTAAGAGAGGTGAATTTTGACTATTATAGATTTCCCATTGTTCACCTTTTAAACGGATCATTCCTTCAACGAAGGTCCCGATCCATAGCGACGAATCATTTTCCACAGCCAGGGAAGCAATATTAAAGTATTGTATATTATGACTCTCATGATCTAGTATCGTCCACGTATTATTGAAACGATTCATCCCCGTATAGGTTCCGATCCATTTGGTGCCGTTTGGTGTAATACCGATGCGGGTAATATTATCGCTGTTAATTCCTGAATTGCCGGTATTATAAATGGTCCAACGCATATCTTCGACCTGTTGTGAATGACAATAAAAATACATGAAGATCAGAAAAACAATTAATAAAGATCTTTTCATATTAAATATTTACTTTTTTTTAACAACAAGAACTTTTATGGATTGGTTCAGTGTTAATTCATTCATAAGCATATAATCGTGAATAGTTATCTGTAAGATAGTTTCTGAACCGGGTAATTCCGGCCTGAACAATATTAATACAAGACTGTTGAAGAAACAAATATTATAAGCTATGGAAAATCAGGAAAAAGAAAAAAAAGAAAATGTTTCCACCGAGATCCTATCCGACAGGGAGGCATCGCAGGATATCGACATAACCATGGAAGAAATCGACGGGGAAAAAAATAAAAAAGCAAATTACCGGAATGACAATAATATCGTCAATGATGAAAAAGTAAAAGCCGGTATCGATCAGATCAATCCGGATGAAGGCAGTATGAACAGCAGAGGATGACGTCTTTACGGGTTAACAGGATAGTTTTTATGGATTACTTAATAAAAAAGCCGTCTCCCAAAGGAAGACAGCTTTCAGGCTAATTAAGTAAATATTTTATTTTTGTTCCTGACCTTCTTCATTGAAGATCACAACTTTTTCACTTCCACCTTCTTTGGCAACAAGGGTTATTTTAGCCAATTTCTGTTCTGCGTTGTAAGCAGCAGCTTTAACCGTATAATTAGGATAGTTGTTTTTTATTGCGGCTTGTATTTTGTCGCTCAATTGTTCAACTTTTACTGTAACGTATCCGTCATCCATGTTTTGGGCTAACATCACCATTGAAGTAGTGTCTTTCGGAGGAACCGGGTCTGAGGTTTGTGCATTTGCGAACGTGAATGTTCCGAGAATTAATGCTGCTGTTAAAATTAATGTTTTCATGACTTTTGATTTTAGGTTTTTATTATTTGATTTCAACCTTAATACTGGCAAACCCTGTGCCAAATAATTCCAATCCTATTATTTTTTTCTAAATAGCTTATATTCAGATATATTTTTTTGTTAGCAAAAAAATCTACAGGATAGAAAAGTGTGGAATTGTGGAAAAATTCCACACTTTTAGTTGTGGAATCCGTTATTTTATTTATTTGGCTATTTTATCTCATACATAAATAAAAGATATTTAATTTTGTAATTGGGTAAAAAACCTTTACAAATTACCATGAAAAAAAATATTGAGAACAAAATTCGCTTTAATATTATTCTGATTTCCAGTATAGTGGTCCTGATCTGTGTGGGAATGATATTTTATATCTATAATTTCCGTGGTAATATTGAGGTTCAAAAAAAGAATATCGATAAGTACAATAAAATTCTGGCACTTACGAATGAATTGATCTACAATGTGCATAAAGCCCAAAATGCGGTGACTTTTTATGTTTCTTCCCAAAATAGGGGATATTTAACCGAATTCAGGGAAATATCCTCAAATCTGGATTCCATTATCGATACCTTACTTGGTATTTCAGGTGACCCTTTCATGAATAATAATATTATGGCGATCGGCAGTCTTCTGGATAAGAACAGGTTAATTATAGCGGATCTTGACAGGAATCTCAGGGGAGAAAATCCTTTTGATTCCATTACCCAGAAGTTACAGCGTTACGAGCCGGTAGATTTCCGGGATTCCATATTGTTGGTCACTACCTACCAGGATACGACCATGCAGACCGCCCCTAAAAAAAACTTCTGGAAAAGGCTCCAGAATTTATTCGCACCTAATAAAAGTATCGATACTTTACTCACAGTCAGTACTCTTAAATATGATACCCTGAAGATTCCCGTAACCGATAGCCTGCAGATTATTTCCGACGTGCGCAATGTATCTGAGCAGGCAAGCCGTACATATACGGATCAGATGAGCGGAATAAAAAAACAGATCAACCAATTGATATTTTCCGACCAGGAGATTTCTTCCCAACTTTCCACACTTTTACTGGCACTTCACAGAGAAACCCTGCAATCCATCATGAGGGAAGTGGAGAAAAGTGAGAATATCGTGCAGAAAAATTATCATCTTCTCTTACTGGGAATGTTCGTTGCCTTTGTACTGGTATTCCTGTTTGTAATATTAATATTTAATGATCTTAACCGGGGTTACAGGGCGCGGAAGGAGCTGGAAGAAGCCAATAACCTAACCCGTAAATTGATGGAAGAACGGCATAAATTGTTGCTTTCGGTCTCTCATGATATCAAAGCTCCGTTGACTTCTATTCTGGGCTATGTGGATTTGTGGCACCACAATCCGGAAATAGTAAACCAGCTGGAAGGAATATCGTCGGTGGAAAATTCCGGCAGGTATATTCTTACCTTACTGGAAAATTTACTGGAGTTTTCCCGTTTGGAACAAGGAAAACTGAAAGTTACGGAAAGCAATTTTTACCTGAAGAAAATGTGCGATGATATTGCTGAAATGTTTATACCCATCGCGGCCCACCGGAATCTCCGTTTTGAATATGAACCCAAAATTGACGACACTTTGATTTTGCGTAATGATAAGATCAAAATCCAGCAAATATTAGCCAATTTATTATCCAATGCCGTAAAATATACCGTAGAAGGAAAGATTGGTTTCAGGGTGGTTCACCATAAAGACTTTATCTATTTTGTAATTACGGATACCGGAACCGGAATCCCCGCAGACCATATGAAGCAATTATTTAAACCTTTTTCCCGTATTGACAGAAACAGTGCCTTGGCTAAAGGAAGCGGATTCGGTCTGTTCGTGGTGAAAGGACTTGTGGAAATGTTGAAAGGTGAAATATCCGTGATTTCAGAAGAAGGAAAAGGGACGCAAATCGAAGTACGGATCCCGGCATTACTGGCTTCGGAAGCGGATCCCGGTCAGCAGGAAGCGGCGATGGAAAATTTTGTTTTGACCAAGGATAAAGGAAAAATAGTGGTGGTGGACGATGATGAAGCCTTATTGGTTATGGTCAGGGAAATGCTGTACAGATTGGGATGTGAAACGGAATTATGTTTTACTTTAGCCCAGTTCGAGGAAGTGGCAACACATCTGGACGAATATGACGCGGTGATCACCGATATGGAAATAGGTGCCGTTACCGGAATGGATATTCTCAAAAAAATACGACAACTCAACGCCGATATTCCGGTATTTCTGATGACGGCAAGAAGTGAACTTACCAAAGAGCAAACCAGGGATTATGGATTTACGGATTATTTGCCTAAGCCATTTTCACTTACTAAATTAAGTCTTTTGTTAGGACTGGCTAAGAAGGCGTCAGTTCCGGGGGGGCCATTATATAACCTTAATTCTTTAAGGGAAATAATGGATGGGGATATGGAAGCTGTCAGGCAGATCTTACAGGTATTTACCGACTCTACAATGGAGAATATCGGATCTATCCGGGCATCTCTTGAGAAAAAGGATCTGAAATCCATACAGCAAATCGCGCATAAAATGCTGCCCATGTTTACCCAGCTTCACATTCATGAGGCGATTCCGGTATTAACCAAAATGGACCGGATGCGTGAATGTTCGGTAGAGGAATATCCGGATTGGGAACAAGATACGGAGCATCTGATTGTTCTTGCTGAGAATGTGATTACGGTGATAAAGGATAAGGAACCGGATATTAAAAATTGATACCGTACTGATGCATTTTATTGTAAAGGGTTTTCCTGTCGATATTGAGCATTTTGGCAGCCATGGTTTTATTGCCTCCGGCTTTTTTCAATGCGATCCTGATTCTGTCCGGCTCATTATCTGTAAATGAAGTGGTCTCTTCCTTTTCCGGAGGAAGATCATTCGTAAGGAAAGGTAAATTATCAGGTATGATCTCATCTGTCTGGGCGAAAAGTGCGGCACGCCTGATCACGTTTCTCAATTCCCGCAAATTTCCGCTCCAATGATGATTTTGCAAAATATGTATGGCTTTTTTGGAAATACCCTTGATTGCTTTTCCTAATTCCTCATTGGCTTGTTGTAAGAAAAAATCGGCGTATGAAGGTATATCCTCTGCCCTTTCTCTTAAAGAAGGGACTTCAATCGTAAACTCATTAAGGCGGTGATAGAGGTCCTCCCTGAATAAATTTTTGGTAATAGCCTCCTGGAGATTTTCATTGGTGGCGGCCACGATACGAACATCCACCTTAATATCCGTAGCGGAACCTACCGGTCGTACTTTTTGCTCTTGTAGGGTTCTTAAAAGCTGTATCTGAACTTCATAAGGAAGATTGCCGATTTCATCCAGAAAGACGGTTCCTCCGGAAGCCTGCTCAAAAACCCCTTTTTTATCTGAAATTGCCGAAGTAAAAGATCCTTTTAAATGTCCAAATAGTTCACTGGGTGCCAAATCTTTGGAAAGGCTGCCGCAATCAACCGCGATAAAGGGAGATGAGTGCCTTGGACTTCCGTCATGGATGAGCCGGGCAATATATTCTTTACCGGTTCCGCTTTCCCCTAAGATCAATACCGACATCTTCGTCGGAGCCACAAGCTCGATAAGCTGGTGCATTTTTCTGGAAGATTCGCATTTTCCATATACCATATCCGAACTTGATTTGGTTGATTTGATGGTTTTAGGAGTTAGGGAGGCAGGTGTCTGTTCCAGGATCTGATCTATCTTTTCTTTTAAGAAAACAGGATTGACGGGTTTCTCAAGATAATCGGAGGCTCCCAGCTTCATCGCTGCGACGGCACTGGGAATTTCGGCATAACTGGTCATGATGATTACGGGTATAGGGAATTTCTGTTCCCTGATCCACCCCAGAAGCATGATCCCGTCCCCGTCGGGTAAACGTAAATCCGTTAATACCAAATCAAATGAGTTATCGGAGATTGCTTTTTTCGCCTGTTTAGCGGATGTAACCAATAACGCCTCATACTCATTTTTCTGACACCAGTTTTTGATGACCAATCCGTAGGAGGGATCATCTTCAACGATTAAAATTTTATGGGCCATGGTTCAATATTGAGATAGCAAAAATAACACATTTTCCCTTTGCCGGGGAGATTTTACCGATATAAAAATGTGGAATTTCCGGGTTAAATTCCATCTGGGAAGTTTTTCTTATTTTCCTGAATAAAATGAATTAAATCCGGAATATAAATTTCAAAAATGTGAATTTATTGTGAAATTAAAATAATATTTAATTATAGTTTGATAGGTTTAAGATAGGGTTTTCGGTTTAAGTAATTGATTTTAAGTTATTTTTATTTTATGATCCGCTTGTCATCTTATCGTATCCATGCAAAACAAAAATCGTATCTTTGCGCCCCAAAAATAATTAAGATTATGGTTAGAGAAAGATTTGCGATTATTGGTGCCGGACATTTCGGGTCGGCCATTGCCCGGGCACTGTCCGAACGTGGAGCCGAAGTCCTGGTTATAGATTCCGATATTAACCTTATTCAGGATATATCCGAAGATGTAGCCTATGCCGTAAGTATTGACGCTACCAATAAGAAAGCTTTGGTCGGCGAAAACATCCAGGAATTTGACGCTGTGATCGTGGCGATAGGTAATGATTTCAACGCACGGCTTCTTTGTGCGGCCAATCTTCTGGATCTGGAAGTCCGTAGGATTATCTGTCGTACCATGGGTGATAGCCAGCGGGTGATCCTGGAGAAAATGGGTATTACCGAATTCCTTTCTCCGGAAGACGAGATAGGAACCCTTTTCGCGGAAAGACTCCTGAATCCTAATATGATCTCTTACCTTCAGTTGCCGGATGAATATAAGATAGCGGAAATCAAAGCACCTGCCCGGCTGATCGGGATGACACTGAACGATATCGACTTCAGGGACAATCATCGTTTAAGTCTTATTACTATCCGCAGAGCTTTTGAAGAAGTTATTTCGGATAAAATCGGTACCAAGGAACATATTATCGGAGTGCCGGATACATCGACCGTGATTATGGAAAATGATGTGTTTGTGCTTTTCGGGAAGAGTTATGATCTGGAAAATTTTATCAAAATCAATCAATAAGTTATGAACCAAAGATCGGTCAGTGATTTTAGGTTGCGACTAGATATGCATATCGTGAGTTATCAGGACCGGATTACCAGGATAATGCGGATATTCAGCGTATTGGTTTCCCTTATTACGATTGTGGCCATCATTATTTATCATGGTTTTTTTATCACCGAATCTGTAAAACAGTTGATACAGGGAGTTATTTATGGAAGTTTGGTTTTCTATATCGTCAAATATTTTATATTGATGTTTTATTCTTTAAAACGTCCGCAATATATTAAAGAAACGGCTTTCGAATTTATCCTGATCCTTCTGCTGATTTTTCATTTTTTTATCGTACTGGTTTTCCCGGGAGGCAGGGAAGCGCTGGCCAATCAAAGATTCAATGAGTATTATATCCTCTTTATACAGTTTTATTTTCTGGTTATCGTATTGTTGGAATTATCCAAGACATCCGTTTTTTTCACCCGCTTTAATTTAAGTCCTCCCAAGCTGATGCTTTTCTCTTTTCTTTTTTTGATCATTATCGGCACCGTTTTATTATTACTCCCCCGGATGACCACTCACGGCATATCATTTGTCGACGCTTTATTTACCTCCACCAGCGCCAGTTGTGTCACCGGATTGTCGGTGTTGGATATCGGGAAGGATTTTACTTTCAAAGGACAGGTAGTGATCCTGATCCTGGTCCAATTGGGCGGTATGAGTATTTTAACTTTCGCTACATTTTTTACGGCTTTTTTATCCCGTACCAATACCGGATTACGTTACCAGCATATGGTAAAAGATATGATGTCTGCCAATAAAGTGTCGGATTCTTTCCTTTTATTGAAACATATTGTGGTGTCCAGCCTGATCGTGGAAGCAGTGGGAACATTCCTGCTGTACGTATATTGGAAGGGATCCGGGACCTTTGCGCAGGAAGGGGAAACCTTTTTCTACGCGATCTTTCATGCAGTTTCGGCCTTTAATAACGCTGGCTTTTCATTGTGGAACAGTAATTTTATGAATCAGATGGTCGTACACAGCTATATTCCCCAAACCATCATTATGATTATGGTCTTTTTAGGAGGAATAGGTTTTGTGACCTTGAGTGATTGTTTTAGTCCCAAAATGGTGCGGGAAAGAAAAAAGTATAAATGGAAGAAACTACTGCCGGGAACCACCATAGTCCTCCAGACTACTTTTCTTATTATTTTGGTGGGGACCGTCATATTCTTTTTTACGGAATATAATCATTCCCTGCAAAGTGAAACGACTCTGTTCGGCAAAATATTCTCTTCGATTTTCCAGATTGTCTCT
>ERZ809224.739-NODE-739-length-28106-cov-30.856369_pt1 | contig 28106 bp, 20 predicted proteins | sample MGYA00520513_ERZ809224 | MGnify/ENA primary metagenome ERZ809224 (study PRJEB31576, sample SAMEA3212658) | Homo sapiens | biome: human-gut; feature: human gut; material: fecal | place: Sweden | collected 2012 ... | reverse complement strand
GGGCATTGGCAATACGACGACATCGTCCGCCGTTTTGTGCGCGCTGACGGGCGCGGCAGTGGCGGATGTCACCGGGCGCGGCGCAGGCTGCGACGGCTGGCGCATGTTTCCCGCCGCTGCTGCCGCCATTTCCTTGCGGAACTGCTTGAGTGTGAAATCCTTCGCGAAGGGCATTCCCTGCACAATCAGCAGCTGCGACCATGCCGAGGCTGCATCCTGTTTCAAGTACGCCGCGTCGCCCTGCGGCTCCAGCAGCAGTATGTCCGTCCCCATCATCGACAAAATGCGCAGGAGAATCAGCTCATGCGCCGTAACCGCATTGCATTCGTAGAGAATACGGGGCGGATTGTCGTCGCCCAGAAAGGGCATCAGGCGCTCGAATTTGTAGTACAGCCAGCACATCACCTTCATGTAGATGTTCCGGATGATGCTGTCAGTTTTTCCCTTCCGCTTCAATTCATCCATCTGGTCGCACATTGCTTCGGCAAACGAAACGCGATTTGCCTGACTCATGCGCGGCATCCACTTTTGCAGCGCTTGGGTAATGAACGCCGGATTCGGTTCAAACGCGCTGCCCAGCATTTCCGTCAGGTAACTCAGCTGCCGCTCATCCGGATTGCCGATTTGCCCCTCAATGATAACGCCCTTTGCGCGCGCCGCTTCGTGGTAGCGCCAGAGAAAATCCTTGATTTCCGGACTCCATTGGCACAGGCGCACAAAGTATACCCCCGGCGCATTTCCTCTTTGGCGCATGGGCAGGAGCAAATCAGAAAGATTGCTTGCGTTGATTCTGTTAGCCATAGCTGCCTCGTTCATAGCGGCTCATTTTATACTTGTTCATCACAAATCCCAGCACCGAGCCGATCATGCCGCCCACGATATGCGCCATCTGCGAGATGTTATCCGCCGTGAAAAGCCCTTGATACGCCTGCTGCCCGATGTAAATCGCGGCAACAAGAATGAACGAAAGCGGAATCGTATGCTCTTCCGTGATGGTGATGGATGAGAGCAGAATCATCGCGAACACGATGCCGCTCGCCCCCAGCAGGCGAATGTTCGGGAAGAAAATCAGGTTCGCAAGCCCCGTCGCCAGTGCCGTCACCAACATGATGAACACCATGTTGGACGTGCCGTACTTTTCCTCCAGCATCGGCCCCAGAATCAGGATATACATCATGTTGCCCATCAGGTGATTCCAATTTGCGTGGCCAAAGACGTGGCAGATGCAGCGCAGATACGCCAGCGGATCAAGAAACGAGGAACGATAGACGCTGAACACAGCCCGATTGCTTGCCCCTTTTGTCAGGACATTCAGCAGCTGCACCGCAAAGCAAATCAGGACAAAGGACAAGATAGCGGGGGCGTTGTAACTAATCCGAAGGCGTTTGCTGTTCTTCATGCTCCTATTTTCCTCCGCAGACGCGCTGTATTTTGAAAAAAAGAGGAGGAAACGGGGTACGTCTCTTCCTCTGTCAGGCTATTTCCGCACCGTTATACATTCACGCCGAAGTTGATGCAGAGGGCTTCGAGTCCGCCCTGGAAGCCGCTGCCGATGGCGTTGAACTTCCATTCACCGTTGTGACGGTAGATTTCCGCAACAACAATCGCCGTTTCAATGGAGAAATCCTCCTCCAAATCGTAGCGAATCAGCTCCATACCTGTGGATTCATCCACAACGCGGACGTACGCATTGCTGACCTGTCCGAAGTTCTGGCGGCGCTCGGCGGCGTCGTAGATGGTCACGGTGAAGTCAATCTTCTCCACGTTCGCCGGAACCGTGGCAAGGTCAACGAAAATCGTCTCGTCGTCGCCCTCCCCAGCGCCGGTTCTGTTGTCGCCGCCGTACCGCACCGCGCCGGATGGATCAGCCGGGTTGCTGTAAAACACGAAATTCGAATCGTTCGCAACCTTGCCATTCGCGCCCAGCAGAAATGCAGAGGCATCCAAGTCAAAGTCATGTCCGCCGTCGTAGCGGTTCACGTCCCAGCCCAAGCCGACCATGATTTTGCTCAAGCCGGGATTGCCCTTCGTCAAATCAACCTTCTGACCCTTCTTCAAATTCACAGCCATGATAATTCCTCCTTTTTTATCGCCCGATATCAGACCTTCTCTTTCAAGCAGCGCGCCGCTCACCGGAGAACGTCATTCTGCTTTCATTATACGCCTTTATTTCCATTTTTTCAAGCAATTTAACAGCTATTCCGAAAAAAGAACGACGCAAAAAACGGGCAGGCGTATGTGCCTGCCCGGAGAAAATTCGCGTCCAACGCGCTGCCGAGTCGTGCGGTGCTGCCTATTCCGATCATCCTTCAGCCCTTCCCGTCCCGCTGTGATCCGTCGCGAACGTGACCTCTTTCACCTGCTTTTTCCTTGAATGCAGGCGTTTTTCCGCCAGAAGCCGCGCAAATTCGCCCTCGTCAATCGGCAGGGACACAGGCTTGCCTGTCCACGAGGAAAGGTGCATGGCGTTGGACAGCATCAGCCCGCGGATACCCTCTGCCCCGTCCGCCACCAGCGGCGTGCCGTGCAGGATATGCGCCGCAAAAGCGTTCAGCACACCGACGTGCTGCGGATTCTCCCCGTCCAGCGGCAAAATCTCCACCTGCGTCTCGGCGTGGGGGTATGCGGATGCGCTTCGGCGGTAATAGGCGGATTCGCTCTGCGGCAAGCGCCATAGCGTCAGCTGACCATTTTCGCAGACGACTTTGCCGCGGTCACAGGCGATTTCCAGCCGATTCGTGCCGGGCAGCTCCCCGGTAGAGGCGATAAAAACGCCCGTCGCGCCGCCCGGAAATTCCAGATAGGCGGTCACGTCGTCCTCCACCTCAATGTCGTGCCATTTGCCCTCGTGGCAGAACGCGCGCACCGTTGTCGGCAGTCCGCAGAGCCATTGCAGCAAATCCAGCTGATGCGGGCATTGGTTGAGCAGCACGCCGCCGCCCTCGCCCGTCCACGTTGCGCGCCAAGACCCGGAATCGTAATACGCCTGTGAACGATACCAGTCCGTCACCACCCACGTCACACGCTTCAGCGCGCCTAACTCGCCGGAATCCAGCAGCGCTTTCAGGCGGCGGTAGACGCAGTTCGTGCGCTGGTTGAACATGAGCGCATACGTCCTGCCCGTCTCCTGTGCAGCGGCGATAACCGGGTGCAGCTGCGCCGTGTAAACACCCGCGGGCTTCTCGCTCAGGACGTGCAGCCCTGCCCGAAGCGCCGCCTCCGCAAGCGGCGGATGCAGCTCGTGCGGCGTGGCAATCAGCACGGCGTCGCACGCATGGGCGCGGATGAGCGACATGCCGTCGGCATAGATGCCCGTTCCGGCGGGGAGCGTCTGCTGCGCCCAGTCACGGCGGTCTTGGCGCGGATCAGCAACGCAGGTCAGCGCAATTTCCGGCGTTTGCCCGGACAGGATGAGCCGGCAGTGCTCCGAGCCCATGTTGCCAATGCCGATAATACCGAGGCGAATCTTCTCCACGCTGATTTCCTCCTTGGAATAGGTTACTTTCTCGTGCTTCCAAAGCTGCCGGAAACGTCGATGGCAGCATCCACTTCGTCCTTGTGGCGGGATGTCCTGCGTTTTTCATTCAGCAGCTTCAAGAACAATTCTTCGTCAATAGGCAGCGAAACGGTCTGATTCGTCCACGAAGAAAGGTGCATGGCGTTGGACAGCATCAGCCCGCGGATACCCTCGCGCCCGTCGGCAACAAGCGGCGTACCGTGCAGGATGTGCGCTGCGAAGGCGTTCAACACGCCCGCGTGCTGCGGATTTTCGCCGTCTGTCTGCACGATTTCGTGCTGAATATCCGGTACGCCGAACGGCTCTTTGCACACGGGGCACCAGTCGCGTTCATCCACGCTGAGCGTATCCAGCGTCAATTGGTCGTTCTCGATGCGAATCCGCGCGCGCGTTCCGATGATTTCCAGCCGATTTTCGCCCAGCGCGTCCCCCGTGGATGCAATGAACGTGCCCGTTGCGCCGTTTGCAAATTCCAGATAAGCGGTCACGTCGTCCTCCACCTCGATGTCGTGCCATTTCCCCTCATGGCAGGCGGCGCGCACCCGCACGGGCAGCCCACAGAGCCATTGCAGCAAATCCAGCTGATGCGGGCATTGATTGAGCAGCACACCGCCGCCCTCGCCATCCCACGTTGCGCGCCACGCCCCGGCATCGTAGTAGCTTTGCGTGCGATACCAGTCCGTCACAACCCAGATCATGCGCTTGATTTCACCCAGTGCGCCGCTGTCAATCAGCGCCTTCGCCTTGCGGTAGACGCAGTTCGTGCGCTGGTTGAACATCATGCCGAAGGTCAGTTCGGGATGCTTATCCGCCTCCGCGATCATGTCCCGCACCTGCAAGGTGTACACGCCCGCCGGCTTTTCGCACAGGACATGCTTTCCATGGCGGAACGCCTCAATCGCCAGCGTCGGATGCTGATAGTGCGGCGTTGCAATCAGCACTGCGTCGCAGGCATCGGACGCAATCAAATCGCTGCCCTCGCAGAAAACCGCAGCGTCCGGCACGGTTGCGCGAATCCACTCTCGGCGGCTTTCCTTGCGGTCTGCCATGGCGGTCAGCTGCACTTCCGGGCATTTGCCGCTCAGGATGTTGTGGGTATGCAGGCTGGCAATGCCGCCCGCACCGATGATTCCAAGTCGAAGCATACCGAAACACTCCCATCATAGAGCCAAGCAGACTCTTTGTCAATTTCAATCAGGAAAAAACAGAAATATCAGGAGGGTTATTCCGAAAAAAAGGACTGCGTCCAAGACGCAGCCCCCTTTTTGTGAAGTTTGCGTGCGCTTATTACTTCTGCGCCATCGGATAGAAGCCGCGGTATGCGCCATCCTTGTATGCCTGACGCTGCTCGTCGATAATCTGCTGACCGCCGGCGGAAAGGATTTCGTTGGTGTACTTATCCCACGTTGCGTCGAAATCTTCCGGCTTGCAGGTCACAACCTGAACCAGCAGTTCCGCTTCCTTGGAGATGATGGTCGTGCCATAGTCAATGCGGGACTGGATGGTGCGGGTGAAGCTGATAGGTTCGTAAGCGCCGTTATTGGAAATCATAAGGCTGTCCGCCACAACATCTTCGTAGCCGTGGAAGTCCATGGCGGTCGCGGCGTAGTTCAGCTCGTCAGAGCCGTAGTAGTAGCCGTTGCAAATCGGCGCGCCGTCGGTCGCGTGCATCTTGTGCGCGTCGTCGGTATCGTTGATGTTCTTCAGGTCGGTCGGAATGTTGTTTTCGTTGACGGTGGTGTAGTTGTAGCCCTTTTCGCCGTTCTGCAGCGCATACAGCGATTCCGGCTTGCACATCCAGTTCAGGTACTTAATCGCGGCGACCGCAACCTTTTCATCCACAGAAGCGGGGATGAAAATCGCCTGACCAGCGGCGGTGTAGGATTCATGCGGGGTCGTGCCGCTTTCGGGCTTGAAGGGGTCGCAGGCAATCCAGCTCGCGCCGGGAACGTTCTTCGCCAAATCCTGCGCGTAGGACTTTTCCATGCGCCACGCGACGTCCCAGTTGCCGACCCAGAAGCCGTCATAGCCGTTCACGCGGTCGCTGTCGGTCTGCTTGGTGTTCTCAATGCCGAAGTAATCGGAAACCAGACCCTCATTGAAGAACTTGTTCATCCAGCGCAGCGCTTCCTTCGCGCCAGGCAGCATGTAGTGGAACTTGTGGTTCGCCACCCAGTCTTCCTCGGTAATCTTGCTGTAATCAAGGAAGGCATCCATCTGGTAAATCCAGCCGTAGAAGGGGTCAGCCGCGTACAGGTCGGAGGAATACGGCACGGTTTTTTCGCCGCCCAGCTTCTGCTCCTTCGCCGCCTTCAGGTAGGCATACAGCTCTTCCACGTTCGTGGGAACTTCCATGCCCAGCTTTTCCAGCCAGTCCTTGCGGATGAACATGCTCTGCGTCGCGACGATGATGCGGCGCGCGGGCAGGTAATACTGCTCTTTGCCGTCGCCCACGTCATACTGACCGTACTGCAGCACCTCGTCGCCGAGGAATGCCTTCAGTTCCTGACCGTATTCGGCCAGCAGGTCATCCAGCGGCAGGATGCCGCCCATGTCGATGTACTGCTGCACCAAATCCGTGCCGTAGGTCATGCAGATGTCCGGAGCCGTTCCGCCCGCCAGACGGGTGGAAAGAATCGTGCCTTCCTCCCAGCGGGAAACGGGAATCCAGTTAACCTTGATGTGGTTCGGATTGCCAAAGTTCTCCTGAATGTAGTGCAGCTGCCAGCAGTCCTCCACGTTGAAGCCTGCGATGGAGCGGTCATACATTTCGACGTTGAGCGTTACCCAATCGTCATCCGCCGCCAGTGCCGTCAGCGGAAGCGCCGTCAGCAGCAGGCACAGCGTGCAAACCAGAGCCAGAAACTTTTTCATAGGGGTACTCCTTTCTATCTTGAACGGCTTTTGCCGCCCGTTCCAATGGGAATGTGGGATGATGATACTAATTCGATTCTAAAACATGGCATCGAGCATAGCAGATTTTTCGTTCCGGCAAAGCTGAGTGAAGCGAGGCGTACTGGAGGTACGCGCGAGCGGAACGAAGCAAAGCCGGGGCGAAAAAGATGCTGTGCGAATGTCATGGTTTAGATGAGAATTAGTATTAGCCCTTGACTGCGCCCATCGTAACACCCGCCACGAAGTAGCGCTGCACAAACGGGTACACAATCAGGATGGGGAGCGTCGCGAAAATGATGGTTGCGGACTGAATGGATTCTGACACGTTGGTGCTCAGGTCATTCGAGCTGCCCTCCGCGACGGCGACTTCCACCGACTGGCTGCCCTTGATGAGGTTGTACAGCTTGAGCTGCAAGGGCTGCAGTTCACGCGAGGTGATGTAGTACAGCGCATCGTTGAAGCTGTTCCATTTGCCGACTGCGTAAAACAGGGAAAGCGTCGCCAGCGAGGAGAAGCTCAGCGGCAGGAAGATGCGGGTGAGGACTTGGAAATCCGTCGCACCGTCAATCGACGCCGCCTCCACCAGCTCATACGGCAGGGAAGAAAAGAAATTCTTCAGGATGATGACGTTGAACGTGGAAATCAACCCCGGAATAATCAGCGACCACATGCTGTCAAGCATTCCGAATTCCTTCACGTTCAGGTAAATCGGAATCGTGCCGCCGGAGAAGTACATGGTAAAGACGATGAAGAACATGATGACGCGCTGCCCCTTGAGGCGACGCATGGACAGCGGAAACGCCACCAGAATCGTCATTACCATCGCCAGCACGGTGTAGATTACCGTCAGTTCGATGGTGTAGAGCAGGCTGTGCCACATCGAATTGTCGCTGACGATGAGCTTGTAGGCATCGACGTTGAATTCCACCGGCCAGAACGACACTGCACCGCGCAGAATCGCAGACTTGGAGGACATTGACATGGCAATGACGTTGATGAACGGCAGCGTGCAGATCAGCACGAAGAGCATCATCACGATGATGAGGATAATCTGCCCTACACCGAGTTTCTTCTTCTTCTCAGGGCAAATATGCGCCTGTGTGGAAATCGCAGTCATGACAAATCCTCCCCTCTTACCAAATACTCTGTTCGTCGAACAGGCGGGAAACGGTGTTTGCGCCCGTAATCAGCACCAAGCCCACGATGGACTGGAACAGACCAATGGCGGTTGCGCGGGCAAACTGGCTGTTGGTAATGCCGGCGCGGTAAACGAAGGTGGAAATGACGTCGCAGTAGTCCTTGACCTTGGTATTGCCGATGATAAACGGGCGGTCAAAGCCGATGGACATCATACGCCCGATGTTCATAATCAGCAGAACGACGATGGTGGAACGGATGCCGGGCAAGGTGACATGCCAAATCTGCTGGAGCTTGTTCGCGCCGTCAATGCGCGCCGCTTCAAAGAGGTTCATGTCCAAGCCGGTAATCGCCGCAAGGTAGAGAATCGTTCCCCAGCCCATCGACTGCCACACGCCGACCAGCACATAGGTGAACGTCCACGTCGGGCCATCCGTCAGGAAAGGAATGTTCTCGGAAATCCAGCCCCAGCGCAGAAGCGTGGAGTTGATGACGCCCGACGTCGGCGCAAAAATCTGCAGCACCATGCCGCCGATGATGACCCACGAAAGGAAATGCGGCAGGTACAGCATCGTCTGCGAAAACTTCTTGAGCATGGGCGTTCGCATTTCGTTGAGCAGGATGGCGAGGATAATCGGGACGGGGAAGCCGAAGAGCAAGTCCAGCCCGTTGAGAATCAGTGTGTTCTTCAGCGCGATGCCAAAGTCGCTCATGCCGAAAACGAACTTGAAGTTGTCCAGCCAAATCCACTTGCTCTTGGCGGGATTGAACATGTTATACTTCTGGAAAGCAATTTGAAGCCCCGCCATCGGCTTGTAGCAGAACAGAATGTACCAGACAATTGGAATCAGCAGCATCAGGTACAGCCGCCAGTCGCGCTGAAGCCAATGCTTCCCGCGCTTGCGGCGCGGAGGCACCGATGCAGCGGTTTTCGCGGGATTTGTCATAAGCAAAAACCTCCATTTCTAACGAATTATGGTTTCCGTAAAGGTGTACAAAAACAACTCTCTTTTGCGGGATGCAAAATAGAATTCATGCAAAGAACCCGCTGTTTTTCCCAGCAGCATCAGCCAACATCTGACTGGCACTGCCAACGGGAAACCACGGGAGACGCTGCACGAGGCAGCCTGTTACGGGAACGTCACGCTCCGTTTCCGTATCGTTAATTTGATTATAGCCGACGCAAGTTGCACAATCAATGTAAATCCTGCTTGAAAATATGTGAATCCTGCTGTATAATCAAAGCACCTGAACCCAGAAAGGAGCTGAAACGATGAGATTTACGGAGACCATCAACGGCTACAACGCGATGGGACGCGAAGACGCGGAGTACGAAGCGTGCTATACCGTAACGGAGCACCACACCATCAGCGGGCTGCATTGCCACGATTTCTACGAATTTTACATCCACTATCAGGGTGGCAAGGTCTACTATGTAGACGGCAGCGTGTTTCCGCTGCAAAACAATCAGCTGATTATCATGCCGCCGTTTCGGATGCACGGGCTGGTGGGCGGCAGTTCGCTGCAGAACTACGAGCGCGGCTTCCTGTATCTGCGCCCGGAAACGCTGCGAAAGCTTGGCTTCGGGCAGATTGACCTCCAGCGTTACTTCGACAGCCGCCTGCAGTCCGGAAAATTCTACTACGAACTGCCGCAGGCGGATGCGTTGGCGTGCAAACAGCTGCTGATAGACATCTCCGCGCAGCAGGACATGCCGGACGAGATGGTGCAGTTCCGCAATTACGGGCGCATCATCGACTTCATGGTCATGGTCTGCCAAGCCGTGCAGGGAACAACCGCTCCTATTCAGCCAAGCGTTGTCAACGATGTGATTTTCGATGTGCTGCAATACATCAACGACCACTTCACCGAACCGCTAAAATTGGAAGACATTGCGCGCCGCTTCGCCATCAGCGTATCGTACCTTTCGCACGAGTTTACAAGCTACGCCGGGCGCAGCGTCTACGAATACATTCTCTACCGCCGCGTGCAGCTGGCGAAGGAGAATCTGCTGACGGACATGAGCCTGAGTGAAGTAGCCGACCGCAGCGGATTCGGCGATTATTCCGGCTTTCTGCGCAGCTTCCGGCGGATGACGGGCATGGCTCCGAACGCCTACCGCAAGCAGCGCAGCGGCGGACACTAACTGCTGTTTTGTCTGATTAGGACGACAATCTGCCAAATCCGCCGAATCGAAAACAGGATTCGCATAGAAATCTTGATGTCAATGTGCTATCATGCAGATAACGCATCACGCAGCGTTGAGTATTGAGGAAGGAGCGAATGCCATGATTCGGATTGCCATCGTGGGTACGGGCAACATTTCCCACGCCCATGTGGAGGCCTACCTGCGCTTCCCGGAGCGCTGCCAGATTGTGGCGCTGGTGGATATTGTGCCGGAAAAGGCGCAGAAGATGAAGGAGGATTATCACCTGACCGAAGCGGAGGTCTACGACGACCACCAGAAAATCCTTTCACGCAAGGATATTGACTTGGTGGATGTCTGCACGCCGCCGTACGTCCACGCCAGCATTTCCATCAACAGCCTGCGTTCGGGCAAGAACGTCGTCTGCGAAAAGCCGATGGCGGCATCGCTGGAAGAATGCGACGAAATGCTCCGCGCCCGCGATGAAAGCGGCAAGAAACTCGCGATTATCGCCCAGAACCGCTTCCGCCAGCCCATCAGCAACCTGAAGAAACTGCTGGACAGCGGACTTGCGGGCAAAGTGCTGTGCGCATCCGTCACATCGGCCTGGTGGCGCGGGCACTGCTACTACGACCTGTGGTGGCGCGGCACATGGGAGAAGGAGGGCGGCGGCTGCACGCTGAACCACGCCGTCCACCATATTGACATGCTGTGCTGGATGATGGGTCTTCCGCAGGCCGTGACGAGCGTGATGGCGAACGTCGCGCACGACAACGCCGAGGTGGAGGATTTGTCGCTGTCCGTGCTGCAATATCCGGGCGCGCTGGCGCAGCTGACAGCCTCCGTCGTGCATCACGGCGAAGAGCAGGAGCTGGTCTTCCAATGCGAGAAGGCGAAAGTCGCCGCGCCGTTCAGCGTGTACGCGTCCATCTCCAAACCGAACGGCTTCCCGATTGAAAACACCGAATTGGAGCAGAAAATCCGCGATTTTGTGGATGCGCAGCCGCAGCTTCCCTACGAGGGGCACGCGGGCGAATTGGAAAACGTCCTCTCCGCGCTGGAGAACGACACCCTGCCCGCAATTGGCGGCGAGGATGGCCGCCGGACGATTGAGCTGATTACAGCCGTCTATAAATCAGGCGCGACGAAGCAGACAGTCACGCTGCCGCTGCAAAAGGACGATCCGTTCTACACGGTGGAAGGCATGATGCGCGCCGTGCCGCATTTCTACGAGAAAACCACGTCTGCCGCGTCGCTTGACGGCACGATTACGCTCGGCAGCGATTATCAGCAGAAATAATGGGAGGTCATCACGATGAAAGTATCAGACGGCATGAATTATGCGCCCAAAGGCAAGGCGCAGCCCGTCGTGAAGCCGGGAGAATTTATCTTTTCCGCCGCACACCTTGACCACGGGCACATCTACGGCATGACGAACGGCCTGCTGGAGGCGGGCGGCACGCTGAAGTACGTCTACGACCCCGACCCGAAGAAGGTGGAAGCGTTCGTAAAGGCGTACCCGCAGGTGAAAGTCGCCCGGAGCGAGGAAGAACTGCTTAACGACAAAGAAACGAACATGGTCTGCGGCGCGGCGATTACAAACGAGCGCTGTGCGCTGGGCTTGCGCGCCATGCAGGCGGGCAAGGACTACTTCACCGACAAAGCGCCCTTCACCACCTTGGAGCAGCTGGACAGCGCCAAGAAGATGGTGGCGCAGACGGGCAAGAAGTACATGGTCTATTACGGCGAACGGCTGCATGTGGAAGGCGCGGTGCTGGCGGGCAACCTGATTGAGCAGGGCGCTATCGGCAAGGTCATCCATGTGGAGGGCTTCGGGCCGCATCGGCTGGGCGCGGCAGGGCGGCCGCAGTGGTTCTTTGAAAAGGAGAAGTATGGCGGCATCCTCTGCGATATCGGCAGCCACCAAATCGAGCAGTACCTGTTCTATGCGGGCGAGGAGGACGGCACAGTCTCCCGCAGCCGCATTGCCAACTACGCGCATCCGCAGTACCCGGAGCTGGATGACTTCGGCGACTGCGCCATCAACGGTGCAAACGGCACGACGTTCTACTTCCGCGTGGACTGGTTCACGCCGGACGGCCTGCGGACGTGGGGCGACGGGCGCACCATCATCATCGGCACGAAGGGGTACATTGAAATCCGCAAGTATGTGGATGTCGGTACGGAGCGCGACGGCGGCAACCATGTGTTCCTCGTCAACGACCAAGGCGAGCAGTACATCAACGCGACCGGTTTGACGGGCTACCCGTTCTTCGGTGATTTGATTCTGGACAGCCTGAACCGCACGGAAAACGCAATGACGCAGGCGCACGCCTTCAAGGCGGCGGAGCTGTGCCTGATTGCGCAGAAGCAGGCGGAAATGGTGTATCAAGCGAAATAATATTATTTCCGGATGAAAAGGCGCCAAGATGCGCCGCGAATTTTTCACTCTGGCTAACGCGAATGAAACGCAGCGTAGCAGCGCTACGCTAAGTGGAATGAGCGGACGCCAGAGGGGAAAAGGCGCAAGCAGATGGCGCAGTTGAATCCGGAAATAGTATAAAGCAAGAAAGCAAGCCCGTCGGCTGCCTGTGATTTGTACAGGCGGTCGGCGGGCTTGCTTGGTTGTATACAATTGAGGGGACGGGGAATGGCAGGAGGATGCGCTCCTGACTGGATGAAAATGCAATGGATGATTAAATTGGGCGGATGAACCGTTCAGGGGTCACCCCTTATCGCGGGGCGGCTCAAAGACAATGTCCCAGCCGCACATCTTGCACTTGATAATCATGGTGCGCCCCCCCCTTGTGGATAATGTCTCCTGAAATGGCATAATTCGTTACGTCGTTTGTATTTTACCACACTTACAGACATTCGGCAAGGTGAAGTGTCGAATTTTGTGGAGAATGCCCTCGTCGCTTGAACTACAATGGTGTTACGTCCGCAAAAGCATCGGCAATGTCAGAAAAAATCACCCGAACGAGTGCCATCCCCTTCCCAGCACGTGACTGCATACAAAAACGCCCCGTGACTGCCATAGCAGCCATAGGGCGCAAAATCCTTGGTATAGAAGGGCACTCAGCGCCTGCTGAATGCGGTGCGCGACGAGCGGCTTTGAGGCCGCATTAAGCATCTCTATGGTGCGTTTTTCCCTGATATTACGGTTTCTTTCGCATTTTCTGCTGTCAGTTGTGACAGCAGACTGTCCATTCCCGCAAATCCAACGGAGGACACCCTTCTGACAATCAGAAGAAGCTGATCTGTCCGGATGGCGCCTTTTTTAATGATTTCATTTTTCGTTCGGTGACTTTGTCGCCCGGCTCAGCCTGACCGATCAGGAAAGGAGAAGCCGGGTCGTGCCGAGCAGAAAGGGTTTCGACGGTCTTTGCATTGAAGGTGGCATAGCAGTAGCGGCATCCATGCCGGCAGGTGTTGTACTGGCCGATGTCAATGCTCTCCAGGCAGCCGCATTCCGGGCGCTGGTTCGGGTCCTTCTTCGCTGCCATCGTCCAGCCGGTCAGTTCCGCGATCAAATCCCCGTCCACGCAGCAGCCGTGGGCGATGCCATACCGCTGCAGATCCACCTTCTCCGCACAGGTGCGCAGCCGGAAGCCATTCTCGCGCGCGATGTCAGCGAAAGCGGCCGCAATCCGATCCATCTCCCCGTCCGAGCAAATCCGGACGCCCAGTCTCCGGAGATTGTCCTGCACCTTGTCATACAGATCGACGAAGCTGAACACGCAGTCATGGGCGGAGCCTTTCAGGGCATCTGCCATGGCGGCGAACTGTTCGATGTGCCATTCCGCTGTATATTGCTTCGTCAGCATAATGGGATCGTACCGCCACACCACATGCTTTGAGCCGAACTGTTCCGCGATGGCGCAGGCACTCGCCAGCCGCTGTGCCAGCGGCGGCAGCCCCGGTTCCAGATCCCTGCCATATGGATTCAGGGTATATTGAATGTAGAATGGATACTGCAATGCAATCTCCCCGAGATGCGGCGTCAGGGGCATGGCGTTCTTTGTCCAGAACACCATGCAGTCGATGACCTCCGGTGACAGAGACACGCGGCTTACCTGATGGTAATTCATAGGGTTGCGCACCATGACATAGCCTTCTCGCAGCCGATTCATGAACCAGGGCATATAGAAAGCCGGAATATCGGTGCGGCGGCTTACGCTGAGGATCATGGGGATACCTCCTGCTTCTTGGTCAGAACAGTATAGCGGAACCAATGCCTATCCTTGTCCAGGGGATGGCGAAGCCCACAGGCGACCGCGTCCTGATAAAGTCTAATGCCGGATACGTCGCACGCGGCGCTCTCGCTCTTGGGCTCCATCACGCCAAATCCACAACTTTTTTCAGCCAGACCGGCCAACTGGTCAAGAAAATCAGCCGTTTCCTTATCCGCAGGCTCGATTGCGATGACTTTACCGCTGTATACCAGCGTGCGGTTCATGTCATGGAGCAGCCCGTTCAAAAGTCTGCTCTCCACATGTTCGTTATGGTTGAGCATATTGCTCTCTAGGATGAGATCAAAGCTGTCCGCCTGGCAAGTATGGAGGAATGCAAAAGCATCGCTGATCTGCATCGGTTTCATGCATATATGGAGATTGGCAGGCAGTGTGGAAAGCATTGCGGCGGTCAGCGCTTCAAAAATCGGTCGGAATGCCCGTTCGTACTCTACCGGCAGGTATTCCAGATGGATCTCCAGTGACGGGTTTGCTTCTGCGATCTTCGCATAGAAAGATAGCAGACCTATGGTGGCTGTACCCGGGCCGGCACCCATCTCAAGAATCCGGATAGGATGCGCACCATCGGGGTATTTGAATTCATCCAACAAAGGAAGCATCTCGTCGCGCAGGAGTTCTATCAGTGGCTGCCATACTTTGTGCAGATTCACCGGGAGATATATCAGTGCATACTCTGGCGCACAGGCAGCATAGTCCACTGCTTTCGCCGCAATCGCCTCTTTGGAGAACAGGTAGCCTGTTTTTTGGCGGATTTTTTTCAACCTGTTTGCATCCAGCTCTTTGAGCTGCTGTACAGAAAACAGCCGCAGCAGTGCCTTTTCCACAGGCAGCGGCAGATCCGGCGCTGTCTCTGTTTCCGGAACCGGGCATGACACCGCTTTGTTCAGAAACCGGTTCGCTTTCCGCCATGTCGTGCATCTGCGGTATACAGGGCAGGAATACCCTTCGACGCCCGCCTTCTCATATTCCCTGTGGATACCTGGCGTTTTTCCTCTCCGAACGGCAAAGTACGGAATGCCCATTGCTTCCTCGATCTGCTCCTCAAGCGCGTCATCCGCAGCCAGTTTTTCCACTGGGATATTCGGGTTGTCCCGCAGCATCTCATGAATGAAGGGGCTGGGTGCCTTTGGGCTGCTGCTGTTCAATCCATTTACCACGATTCGCAGATCATGCCGGGCACGAGTGGCTGCCACATAGAAAAGTCTGCGTTCTTCTTCCACATGATCTTGCCAGGAGGCATGCCAGAAAGGCAGCGGTTTGCTGGGATCTCCCGGCATCAGGTCTTCCACAGCGTCGATAATAATCACATGGTCGTATTCCTGTCCCTTGGCGGAATGCATGGTAGACAGCGTAACAACAGGGTGCTTGTCTGCGTTATGCTCGTCCCATTTTCGCTTTGTCCGCAAGGCAAGCATCGCTTCCACAAAAGATAATATGCTGTCGTACAAGGACGCAATCCGAATCAGCGCCATGACAAGAAGCTGCACGTTTTTCTGCTTCATGGAGCCGTTTTTGTTGTATTCCAACTCCTTCAACATTGCCATGATGGCAAAATCCGGTTTGTCCTCCGCTTGGATTCTTTGAAGAATTGTCCATATTTCCCCGATGTGCCGTGCCTTATCCATCTCGCCCAAAGAGCGAAGGAGAGCCTGAAGCTTAGGGAGGATGGGCCTGCCCGAATTTTCTTCACCCATCTGTTTTCGCAGATTCTCGACTGCGGTTTCTCTGTTCAGAAACAGCCCGTGATAGTGGTTCCATACTGGATATGCGCTGCTGTACGCTTGGAAGCTGTCTGGCTCCAGAACAAAGCAGAGAAACGCCAAAATATTGATGGCAGTCCGGCTGTACAGAAGGGTCAAAACATCGAACACCTTATTGCCGACGAAGGGAACGTCGTTTTTGAAAAAGTAAGCCAGTGGCAGTAAGGCGGAAACGTTGTTTCGGTACAGGATGGCAAGGCTCTCCGGATTCTCCCCCCCCTTCTTGTTTCTTGCAGAACCGGCGTGCCTGATCCAAGAGGAACTGCCCCTGCATCGCAGCGGAGATGTCGATGATTCGAATCTCTCCAGGCTGTTTCGAGAATGCTTTGCCGTCGTGCCCCTGATACACATTGCAGCTTACCGGGCCGGTTACGCATACCTTGCGCCCCTTGGACAGGTATTTCGCGCAAAGTGCGCCTAATTGCCGCCACGCTGTCACACGGAAATAGTCGGTGCTTTCGCTGCTGGTGCGGCGATTCACCGCCAGCGTGAAGGTGCTGCACTGGATGCCGTTGTCGGTTGTGCGCTGCTCTGGGTCTTTTACCAGATTTCCAATCAAAATCAGTTTGTTCATGTTCCCTCCTGCGCGCCTGACGGCGCGGATGGTCGATTAGTAGATAACGCAAGCCGCCGCCACCGAAAGGCCGTAGCACGCGATGCGGTTGTTCAACTCGCCGCCTGTGCTCACACGGCGGGCGTAGTTCGCGTTCCATGCGTTCGGCCCGCGCAGCCACCACCCCACGGCTGCGCCGTCCGCATCTTTCAGGATGCGCCGTTCCGGCGTCTGGAACCATGCAAAGCGCTTCCTGTCGCCATCGGGTACTGTCAGTCCGACGTGTGCGGGATGCAGCAGCCAGAACCAATCTTGACAGTCTGCGCCTGTTGCATGGCGCTGGATATACGCCTTGTCCGCTTCGCTGAAATTGTCAAAGAAAGAACCGTTCAGCCACTTTCGCAGGCTGCTCGTTTCCCATGCACCGCAGCCAAATGGCCATTTCTCACTTGCGTTATCATAGGGGCGGCAGGCAATGGGGCGGTCTGTCCAGATAACCAGCGGACGTTTTCCGATCGTTTCTTGCAGCACCTCGACCACGCGGAATTGCAGTGTGCCGAAGGTTTCATGCTCCACATGGATAATGTTGCCCACCTGTGCGCACTCCTCTACGGCTGTGCGAAAGCTCAAATAAACGTGTTCGCTTGCGTGAGTTTGCGCCATCATGCAGTCATAGGCGCGGCGCATGTCCTCCAGCGCGCCCTGCGCCCGCCCCAGCGCTTCCAGAAATAGCGTTGCCGCTTCTTTTGCCATGATGCTCATCCTTTCTGCTCTCTTGCCTTGGTTTTAATGTCCCGAATAACCTTGTAATCATCCCACATGCTCACTTGGTTCATCGTCACTTTGTATTCGCAGGCCGGGATCTCCCGCACATTGCTTGCGCCGCTGCCCAGCTTGATGGCGCGGCGGATGCGGTCGGCCACCTGACGCTCACAGCCGGTTGCGCCATATTCGCGGCAAAGGACTTCTGCGCGCTGGCGAACAGCTTTGTTGATGGCCGTCGCTTGGGCAGGCGTAACCTTGGTCAGATGCCGAACCTGCGCTTCCAGCGCCGCCATGCGGTCGTGCGTCGCCCGTATCATCTGCGCCATGCCCTGCATCACGCGCAAAAGCTCTGCAATCTGCTCGCTTTCCGACTTTTGCGGCAGCACCGTTGGCTCTTGCAGCACCATTTCGGTGTTTTCCATTTTTGCACCCTCCTCACTTGATTTCTACATGCGCCTGCATCGTTCCAAGTGCTTTCCGGCATGCGCAGCCTCCACCACTCGCACACAGAACCCCTTCTCATTGAGCGCATTTTTGCGCATCAGTGCTTGGCGCAGCGTCGGAAATTGCAGCGCATCCCGCTCCGAAGCGCACCATGAAGCAATGCGGCATTCTTCGCCGCCGGTCGTCTTGGCGCGGATGAAACTTTGGTTGAAGTAAAGAACCTGCAAACTAAAATCATCAAAGAATCGGATGCATAAGTGTAATGGTTTTTATGGAAAAGGAATTATAAAAGAGCCAGACGCAAAGACGCAGGGCCGATAAACTTGTGAGAGATCACGGTTTCACGGAACTAAAAGATGGCCAACAGATTGCATACTGGCTTCCGTACACCAGCGGCAACAACGTAACATTGGAGCTTACCCTGCCCGATGGTACAACCACCGGCGCGGTTCCGTGTTATTACAGTCAGGGCAGCAGGCTTTCCACTCAGTATCCCTCGGGCAATATTATCCGCATGACCTACCGCCAAAACGCGAAGTATCTCTCATATACGATTGCGCAGGGCTGGTGGGTAGACGCCAACTACAATACGGATACTTACGACCGTATCCGTGCTGGCGGCGTAAAGGCCAAAGAAGCACTTACTGCTTTCCGCCTTGTCGTGGGCGATGATGACGGATACTTTGTTCTTTCGGCGGGTAAGGCGTTCAACCTCAACAAGCCGATCCTCTGGAATACCGGCACCGCAACGGCAGGCAGCGTCTGTACGACGGTCTATTCGGCATATACCAACATCTCTATCCGGTATATGGACTCGGATTTTACCGGCGTGACTGGTGCGTCCCTGTATCTGGTCGGCGTACTGGAAGGCAATACATTCCTGCCCACTACGGATATGTTTACCTGTACGCAGCCCACCGAAGATGATGGCCTGACATATATTCTGCTCGGCGTGCTTTCAGCGTCATATACCTTCGGCCTTTATCCCGAGCATCCTGTGTTCCGATTCGTGGACGGTGCATTCCAGCCGCTTACGCAGATTGGTTATCAGGCGCATGTGGAAGTCGGAACATTGCGCACCGAAACGCAGACAGCGATTGAACAGACCAACGCCGCGATTGCCCTCAAAGCAGATCAGACCGCAATGGACGCTATGTCTGAGCGCATGGATTCTACGGAATTGAAACTCAGCCCGGATTCGCTTGTTTCCACCATTCGATCCTCCAGCCAGTATCGTTATGACATGTATGGCGGTCGAAATTATGTTTTGAATTCTGTTGGCCCGTTCAGCTTCGAAGGCGGTTACTACAAATACCCCAGTGGCACGGTATCCTCATACACCATGCTGCAGATGGCCACATCGGATGACCTGTTTGCTCATTCTGGCAATGGCGCGACATTCCGTTTGTCCTTTGAGATCAAGCGAAGCAGCATTGATGCAGTCGCCGCTTCTACAGCTGGCGTGTACTTCGGTATTTGGGTATATTACCGTTACTATAATTCCTCAGGTTCGATTGCTGGCCCGACAGGCCGTGGCTATTACCTGCGCACGACGGATTCGGACTTCGTTGCGACTGACGATGATTGGGTGCGCGTAGTAAAAGGCCCCATGAGTATTACTTCGTACAATCCCAGCAGCGTTGCGTATATTGCCCTCGGCACATCGGGCGCGGTTGGTTCCACCGGCTCCTTGCAGATTCGGAACTTGAAGTGCGAAGTCGGAGGTTCTTTTACCGATTGGAGCGCGGCCCCGGAGGATCTGAACGACCTGCCGGGCCGTATGACCACGGCAGAGTCCAACATCAGCCAGAATGCCAGTAACATTGCGCTCAAGGTAAGCACAGCCACCTACAACACTGAGAAAGTATATCGTGGCTCAACAGCACCGACCACCAAATACACCAATATGTTGTGGCTGGATACTTCGGCAACACCAAATCTGCTCAAACGCTATACTGGCAGCGCGTGGGTTGTAGCCGGTGCCGAGGAACTCAAATCCAGCGGTATCTATATCGGCCCGAATCAGGTCAGTATCACGACGGAGAATTTCCTGCTCCAGTTGCTCGACCCATCCGACAACGAAAACGTCATCATGGAAATGTCAGCGGATGGCAACGTCGGCTTCAAGCAGCTCTATGCGGATCAGGTCATTTCTGATTCCGTCGCGCAATCTTACGCCGGTTCCAGTTGGCTATGGGTAGAACCGTCCATTGAAACCCCGACCGAGACGGATTTCCGTTCACTGGGCGAGGCCGTGCAGGTGCTGAATAATAAGTATCTGCCAAATGACGTTACGATCTATCTGCCGTGGGGAGTTGAAACCTATGAGCCTTCCGGTGTTTCTATCCGAGGAATATCCGGGCCAGGCAAGCTGACCATCTACGGATACGGTGAAAGCAGTATCCTCAACAGCTACATCAAGGTGCACGGCTGCTTTGCACATATCTGCTTCCAGAATCTGTACCTGCGAGAGAGCCGTTCGCTCAACGGCAGCAACCGCCAAGCGTATCTGACCGAAATTACCAAGTGTCACTTCGTTGAATTCAACGGATGCACGCTGGATGCAAACTCGATCACTTACGACTCGGTCTATGCCCGTTCGTCGCAGGTTTTTCTCTACGACTGCGGCCTGTACAATGCGCTGCAGGGGCTGGAATGCTATCTGTCGCAGGGCCACATGAAGGATTGCTGTGGTTCCTGCAGTTGGTCGATGGTTGCTTACTCCAGTATCATCATCGCCAGCGGCACGGTTCCATCCGGCAGTCGCGGCACTGGTGAAAATGGGCAGGTCTTTGCCAGCAGCGTCACCGTTGATTATGGCACGGCCATTCCGCCTGTCACGCCGGATGAAAGTGCCATCATGTACGCCAGTACAACGAAATCGTGGCGCGGCAGCTGGCGCAGTGATACATTGGACGTCATCCAAGGGGTGTACTCTGACGGCGGCTATGATTCTGACCTTAACTGGCATCGCGGGTGCATGTGGTTTTCGACAGCGCGGAATCTGCTCAGTGGATGCACCGTCAAATCGGCGACCATTACGTTCCACCGAAAGACTGGTTCTGGTGCCAGCAGCGCCAAGAGCGTGTATCTGTGCGCCATCACCAACACGTCCGCCAGCGGCACTCCCAGCATTGCCAAGAATTACGGCGCAATCGGCACCATTGGCCGTGATAAGACGGTCACGTTCTCCATTCCCGTCGATGCTGTGCAGGGCTTGGGGGACGGCAGGTATGGCGGCCTTTGCATCTATACGGAAACCGGCCAGCCTTGGCCGCAGAGCAGCTTTAAGCGCATCTGGCTCAGCCTGATGGAAGATGCACATTGTGTGGAAGAAAGAGAGATCAAGGAAGGCACCAAGCGGAAGAACGACATCGTAAAGCGTCTGAAGCCGACGCTGACGCCGCATTACTTCCGGCACAATTTCGCCACGCTGCTGTTCGAGGCCGGGGTGGAACCGCTGATTGCCATGAAGATACTGGGCCACACGGACTACCAGACCACTGCCAATATCTACACGCACCTTAATTCGGAAATGATGAAAAAATCCAGTGTGGATATGGAAGAAGTATTCCGCCGCAAGCAGGAAGCCAAAGGCGCGCTGGCCAAGGCGAAGAGCGCGAAGGAAAAAAGATCGAGGAAACCGGCTGTGGATACCAGCCTGCCGTGGGCGGGAAGATTCTAACGGATACATTGAAGGCCATGACGCACAACGCGCCATGGCCGATTTTTTGTTATGGAGCCAAATGGTCACTTAAATGAAAATGCAATATGTTGTGGTTGAAAATTGCAAATGACTATATGTTGTGCCTGCGGCCCTTTGGTACATTCGCAAAGGTTGCAAAATAGTTGCAAATCAAATGGGGCAAAAACGCGAATTTGTGCAAATTGCATAAAAAGAAGCCGGAAATCCGAAGATTTCCGGCCGTTTTCTGGTCGAGGTGACAGGATTTGAACCTGCGACCTTTTGGTCCCGAACCAAACGCGCTACCAAACTGCGCTACACCTCGAAAAGCGAGCCAACAGAGGGACTCGAACCCTCGACCTGCGGTTTACGAAACCGCTGCTCTACCGACTGAGCCATGTTGGCACGGCTGAAACGATTCAGCTTTATTAGTATACCAAATGACAGGCAGTTTGTCAAGAGGGTTTCGGAAAAAATTCTGATGGATTTAGCGATTTTGCAGGGAATCTGCAGCTTGCAGGCAAAAAAAACGTTTTTTCACGGAATCTTGGGGGGAAGAGCAGCTTGGAGGCGCGTCTGCGGACGCGCAAAGTTGGTCTCGCTCCCATGCTCCTTCCGCGTGCAGCTTTTTGGTGCTTCGCCGAAGCCTTTGTTTGCTCCCCAAACTTTCCGTGAAGAACCAAAAAATCCCCCGAATCGTGCGTGATTCGGGGGGACAATGCTTACCGTTCGCCGTTGCGGCCGCGGCTGCGGTTGACGCGGCGGACGGGCTGTCCGGCATTTTTCTTCGCGCCGGATGCGTTCGTGCGGGCGACAGGCTTGCTCGCCGGGGCGCTCTCGACGCGGATGGGCGTGCCGCCAAGGCGCATCTTGCCGTCTCTGCCGATGACGACAGGCTGATCGCTGCGTGCTGCGCGCTGACCGCTGGCAGGGCCGAAGCGCGGCACGGGATTTTGCTGATGCTCGCGGCGGATGACCTGCATCTCGCGCGGGGCGGATTTCGCGGCGCGCTTCTCCACGGACACCTCGCGAATCGGGGCGGATGCGGCGAGTTTGGCGGGTTTTGCGCTCATCGGGCGATTCGCCTTGCGCTCCGGCGCGGCGTTGCCCTGCATCGTCAATTTTGCCGGGCGGGGCTGACGCGGCTTCGGCTCGCTGGGGGTGGTGATTTCCATCGGCCACTCGCTTTCCTTCAGCGGCAGACGCTTGCCAATGAGCTTCTCCACCTGCCCTAACTGCTTCACCTCGTCGATGCAGCAGAAAGAAATCGCGGTGCCGTCGCGGCCAGCGCGGCCCGTGCGCCCAATGCGGTGGACGTACGCTTCCGGCTCCATCGGCATATCGTAGTTGATAACGTGGCTCAGACCCGCGATGTCGATGCCGCGGGCGGCAATATCCGTCGCGACGAGGACTTTGCATTCGCCAGTCTTGAAGGCGGTCAGCGCGGCCTGACGGGCGTTTTGGCTCTTATCGCCGTGGATGGCGACCGCGTCGATGCCCTCGCGCTTGAGGTCGCGGACGATGCGGTCTGCGCCGTGCTTCGTGCGGCTGAACACGAGCGCGTTTTCCACGTCCGGGTCGCGCAGGATTTTCGCCAGCAGATGCTTCTTGTTCGCCTTATCGACATAATACAGGCACTGGTCAATCTTCTTGACCGTGGAGGACACGGGGTCAACCTTAACGGATTCCGGCTCATGGAGCAAATCCATCGCCAGCTTTTCAACCTCCGGCGGCATCGTCGCGGAGAACATCAGCGTCTGGCGCTTTTCCGGCAGCTTTTCCGCAATGCGGCGCACGTCGTGGATGAAGCCCATGTCAAGCATTCGGTCGGCCTCGTCCAGCACGAACGTCTCCACCTTGTCCAGATGCACAAAGCCCTGATTCATCAAGTCCCACAGGCGGCCGGGGCAGGCAATCACCACATCCGCGCCGCGGTGGAGGGCATTCACCTGCCCCTGCTGATTTACGCCGCCGAAGATGACAGTCGGGTAGACGGGCAGCTTTTTGCCATAAAGCACGAAATTATCATAAATCTGCTGGGCGAGTTCGCGGGTCGGGGTGAGGATGAGGGCGCGGATGGCGCGGCTCTGCCCGAAGCGGGTGGGCTTTTTTGCCAGCTGCTGGATAATCGGCAGGGCGAACGCGGCGGTTTTGCCCGTGCCGGTCTGCGCGCAGCCCAGCACATCCTTTCCAGCGAGGACGAGCGGGATGGTCGCCTGCTGAATCGGGGTCGGGGTTTCATAGCCTGCCGCCTGCACATTCTGCAGGAGCAGGGGCATCAGTTTCAAGTCATCAAAACGCATTCCGATAGTTCCAATCTTTTCAATCTATGGCGCAAACAGAACGCGCCAAATGCTATTATATCACAATTCCGGGGATGATACAAGGAAAAATTTCAGCCGAGCGCGGGAAAATAGCGCAAAATCAGCCGATTCGCAGGATGATTTCGGCTGACGGCGGCGCGGCAGTCGGTTTTCGCGAAATTTCGCTTCCTTTATTATATAGGATTAGACGGGATGCCGCGCGGGACGAATTGCCACAGCGCGCCATGTCCAGCCACCAGCAGCGCAAAATCACCACGATACTCCCCTTCCGTCCACCATCATGGCAAACGCGCCACGGTGCGCCCCATTTTGTCCTTTCGGTGTTTTTGCCTTGCGAAGCGCCGCGCAATCTGGTATGATGAAATCAGCAGAAATCGCGTTTTGACCCCTTGACAAATCTGCTATTTCTGGTATAATTCATTGCATTAGCACTTTATCGCGCTAAATCATCAAAATTATGACAGGAGGCGGCACAATGGAGCGTCGCAGACTGCAAATTCCCAGCGGTATGCAGGATACCCTCCCCGGCGAATGCGCGGGCAAGCGCCGCTTGGAGGACAAGCTGCGCCGTCTGTTCACCCTCGGCGGCTATCAGGAAATCGAAACGCCGATTCTGGAGTATTATGACGCGCTGGATGATCAAACGTTCGGCTATCGCCCAGAGCAGGTGTGGAAGACGTTCGACCCGCAGGCGCGCATTCTCGCCGTCCGCCCGGATTCGACGATTCCGGCGGTTCGGCTGGCATCGGGGCGGCTGAAAAACGCGCCGCTGCCGCTGCGTTTATGCTATGTGCAGTCCGCGGCGAAGTTCCACTCCGAAACGCTGTCGCTTTTGTGCGAGGACACGCAGGCGGGCGTGGAGCTGATGGGCGAAGGCAGCGCACAGGCAGACGCGGAGGTCATCGCGCTGGCGGTGGAAGCCCTGCGCGCCGCCGGGATTCGCGACTTTTTGATTGAACTGGGACAGGTGAAGTTCGTCAGCGGTTTCCTGGAGGAAGCCGGACTGACGGCACAGCAGTGCGCGGCGGTGCGCGACATGATGGCGCACAAAAACGCGCTGGATATGCAGTTCTACCTCGACCGCCTGTCCATTGAGGCGGACGTATCGCGCCGCCTGATGCGTCTGCCGCAGCTTTTCGGCGACGCGGCGGTGCTCGATGAAGCGGAGCAGCTGACACAATCGCCGAAATGCCTGCGCGCGATTGCGCATCTGCGGCAGGTGCTGTCCATCCTGCAAGACTATGGCTGTGCGGACTGCGTAAGCATCGACCTTGGGCTGACGCAGCAGGCAAATTACTACTCCGGCGTGGTGTTCCACGGCTTGGCAGCGGAGCTTGGGCAGCCGCTGCTCTCCGGCGGGCGCTATGATGGGCTTCCGGCGCAGTTCGGCCGCCCAATGCCCGCGACGGGGTTCGCGCTCTCGCTGAAACTGACGCTGATGGCGCTGGAGCGGCAGGGCGAAACGTTCGCGCCGCCCGTGCCGGACGTCATCCTCTCCTTCGCGCCGGGCGGACTGCGCTCTGCCATCGCCTACGCGCATCAGCTGCGGGACAAGGGCGTTTCAGTCGCCCTGCTGTACGGGCTGACCGCCGAGGAGCTGCACCAGCGCGTCGACAGCGGGAAAGCATCCGCCGCCGTATACCTGAACGGCAGCGTTTTCGAGCAGTACGGAAAGGCGGTGTTCTGATGGAGCAGCCGGTCATCACCTTCGCGCTGGCAAAGGGGCGGCTTGCGGAGCAGGCGTTCGACCTCTTGGAGCAGCTGGGCATTGACTGCTCTGAGCCGCAGAATCCCGGTCGTCAGCTGGTGCTGTGGGACAAAAAACAAAACGTCCGGTTTATCCTCGTCAAGCCGTCGGACGTGCCGACGTATGTGGATCACGGCGTGGCGGATTTAGGCATCGTCGGCAAAGACACGCTGCTGGAAGCCGGGCGCGAACTGTACGAGGTGCTGGATTTGGGCTTCGGCAAGTGCCGCTTGTGCATCGCGGGCTACCCCGGCGAGCCGGGCGGCAGCGTCAACCGCGCCACCTTCCGCGTCGCCACGAAGTACCCGAATATCGCCCGAAGCTACTACGACAGCAAAGGGCAGACGATTGAAATTATTGAACTGCACGGTTCGGTGGAACTTGGCCCCGTCATCGGGCTGAGCGACGTAATCCTCGACATTGTGGAGAGCGGCTCGACCCTGCGCGCCAACGGCCTGACGGTGCTGGAAGACATCTGCGATGTATCGGCGCGCTTAGTCGTCAACCGCGTCGCCATGAAAACCAAGCGGGAGCGCATCCGCCAGATTATCGACGGACTGGGCGCGCTGCTCGCCGTGAAACAGGAGGGACAGGCATGATTCCGATTCTGCGCGCATCCGACGCGGGTGAACTGAAACGCCGCGTTATGAACCGCTCTCAGCTGCAAAACGAGGAAGTTTCGCGCATCGTCAAGGAGATTGTCGCGCGCGTCCGGCAGGAGGGCGACGCCGCCTTGTTCGACTACACGGCGAAATTCGACCATGTGACCATGACCGCCGAAACCGTGCTGGTGACGAAGGACGAAATCGCCCGCGCTTACGCCGCCGCTTCCCCCGAATGGCTCGACGCCATGCGCGAAGCCGCCCGCCGCATCACTGCCTTCCACGAGAAGCAGAAGCAGAACACATGGTTAAATTTTGACCCCGCCATTTCGCTGGGGCAGAAGATTACACCCCTCAAGCGCGTCGGCGTGTACGTTCCCGGCGGCACGGCGGCGTACCCCTCGTCGGTGCTGATGAACGTGCTGCCGGCGAAGGTCGCGGGCGTAAAGGAGATTATCATGGTCACGCCGCCCGGCCGGGACGGCTCGGTCAGCTACCCGCTTGCCCTTGTCGCGGCGGATTTGGCGGGTGTGGACAAAATCTACAAAGTCGGCGGCGCGCAGGCCGTTGCTGCCCTCGCGTTCGGCACAGAGAGCATCCCCCGCGTGGACAAAATCACCGGGCCGGGCAACATTTTTGTCGCCAACGCGAAACGGGAGGTTTTCGGGCATGTCGGCATTGACATGGTCGCCGGGCCGAGCGAAGTGCTGGTGATTGCCGACGACAGCGCGAATCCCCGCTATGTCGCCGCTGACCTGCTGTCACAGGCGGAGCACGACCCCCTCGCCGCCGCGATTCTCGTCACGGACAGCGAAACCCTCGCCGCTGCCGTTCAGGCGGAAATCGCCCGCCAAACCGCCCTTCTCCCCCGCCGCGACGTCATCGAGAAGAGCCTGACCGCCTACGGGACGATCGTCGTCGCGCCGACCCTCCCCGACTGCGCGGACATCGCGAACCAAATTGCGCCGGAACACATGGAGCTGTCCGTCGCTGACCCGTATGGGCTGCTGCCGCTGATTGAGAACGCGGGCGCGATTTTTCTGGGGCACTATTCGCCCGAACCGCTGGGGGATTATCTGGCGGGGCCGAATCATGTGCTGCCGACGAGTGGGACGGCACGGTTCTTTTCGCCCTTGTCGGTGGATGATTTCGTGAAGAAGTCGAGCTTGATTTGCTGTTCAAGGGCAGAATTGGAGCGGGTGTCGGAGCAGGTGATGCTGCTGGCACGGCAGGAGGGCTTAGATGCCCACGCGAACGCGGTTGCGATTCGGTTCGGTAAGGAAATAAAAGCCTAAGGAAAAAAAGTAGCAAGGGAAGCGCGCCCAAGCCGGGCAGCCCAAAACGGGTCAAGGGGCAATGCCCCTTGCAGGGTGCAGGGACAGCGTCCCTGCTGGGGTTTGGGGCAACGCCCCAACTGTTCCGCGTCAAACCTACTCAAAGGAAGAACTCAACAAAGGTGCAGGCAGCGAAGCGTCCCTGCCACTAACTTCGCGCGTCCGCAGACGCGCCCCCAACTTGCTCATTCCAACATCTATGCTGTGTCGCGCCAAATGGGCGCGACCGGATAGCTCCGCCTGCACACAGCGCACGCCCAAATCCACCAAGGAGGTATCCTCATGCGCACCGCCGCCATCACCCGCACGACCCGCGAAACGGACATTACCCTCACGCTGACCCTCGACGGCAGCGGCAAAACGTCGCTTTCGACCGGCATTGGCTTCTTTGACCACATGCTGGACGCGCTGTGCCGTTTCGGGCAGCTGGATTTGGCGCTCACCTGCCGGGGCGATTTGCACGTTGACGCACACCACACGGTGGAGGACGTGGGCATCTGCCTCGGCCGCGCCATCCGCGACGCGCTGGGCGACCGTAAGGGCATTCGCCGCGCCGCGAGTGCCTATATGCCGATGGACGAAGCCCTTGCGTTTGCCGCGCTGGACATCAGCGGCCGCCCGTATTTGGTGTTCGACGCGGAATTTGCCGCCCCCATGTGCGGGCAGTTCGACACGCAGCTGGCGGAGGAATTCTTCCGTGCGTTCGCCGTAAATGCGGGCTTAACGCTGCATTTGAAGGTGCTGTACGGTAAAAACGACCACCACAAGCTGGAGGCGCTGTATAAGGCGCTGGGACTGGCGCTGCGAGACGCGGCAAGCATCGACAATCGGATTGAGGGTGTGCTGTCCACAAAGGGCAGTCTGGATTAAGGAGGCGCAAGGGGCGCTGCCCCTTGACCCCGCCAAAGGGTCTTCGACCCTCTGGACTCCCTTTCGCGCGATTG
>ERZ809224.737-NODE-737-length-28151-cov-35.146889_pt1 | contig 28151 bp, 19 predicted proteins | sample MGYA00520513_ERZ809224 | MGnify/ENA primary metagenome ERZ809224 (study PRJEB31576, sample SAMEA3212658) | Homo sapiens | biome: human-gut; feature: human gut; material: fecal | place: Sweden | collected 2012 ... | reverse complement strand
TCCGATCTAGTAGCGGCCGGTGCCGGAGTAGCGGCCGGTGCCGGAGTAGCGGCCGGTGCCGGGGAAGACTCGTCGTTGTTGTCGGTGGTGCCGTTGTTATCGGGAGTGGTTTCCGTGGGGGTATCGCCCCAAACCAGCACGTAGGGAGAGAAGCTGTCGGTGGCGAAGGAGATACCGTACTCGTCCGTCTTGACTTCCAGCGTTTCGATGTTGGCATTGTTGATTTGGGAAGCAACATCGGAGGTGTTCATGTCACGGTCCATGCCGTCAAAGTGAACCAGGCGGAAATTGGTGTTGGCATCGGTTCCCTCGGGGTACGGCCAGTAGATGGTCACATCCTTGCTGGGGGTCAGCCAGACGTTGCCGTTGTTGGAGTCCACCAGATTCAGATATTTGGCCTGGAACTGAACATTCTCCAATTCATCGCCAATGATCTCCAGCGCTTTGTTGGTGAGCATGGTGGCATAGTCATCCACGCCTTCGGTGTTGCTGCTGGAAACGATGTCGTCAAACAGCAGCGAAACCTGCGCAAAGCCGTTTTCGTTAACGTCCACATCGCTGCCGTTGATGAAGAAGCGGGTGTCGGCGTCTTTAATGACATAAGCGTTGTTCAGGGCGGGCTTGGTGGGGTCATCGTCCAGAGAAGCCTGGGCAATGTCGGTGTAAGCCGGTGTGACCACACTTTCCTGGCTGCCGGTGACGTAACGGACGTTCAGCTTGCCGGGTTCGGTGTCCATGGTGCAGCAGTAGCTGGTGCCGTCGGGCAGGGTGACCTCAATGATGACCTGGTGCAGATCTACCAGACCGGGGTAAACGTCCATGGTGTACTCGTTGTGCAGGGAACCTTCGGCCGCCGGAGCAAACTCGTCGCTGGAGGTTACATTTCCGTCGGCGTCAGTGAAGTTCAGGCGGAACGGGCTGGTGTTATCGCCGGGAACGATGGCGTAAATGTACTTGTTGAAAGCGGCAGAGTAGGTGTTGCCGTAGGGCGTCAGGGTCCAGGTGTAGTTGTTTTCGCTGCCTACCGTGTGGATGGTCAGGTACTGGGACAGGTTGGCAGGTGCGCCGTCCACGATCAGACCGGCGTTTTTGAGCGCCTCGTTCACGGAATCGGGCAGGGTGATGTAGTAACCGGGTTCGGGCAGAGAGTTGCTGCCGGAAATGGTGCCGTTTTCTTCCGAAACACCCTCGTAACCGCTATCGCCGCCCATGTAGATGGTCATGTCGGCAGGCTGCAGGACGGCGGTTTGGTTGTAAGCTGCTTTCAGGCTGGTGAGGCCGGTGACGGTTGCCACGTTATTGGTGAAGGCAGTGAAAGGCACTACGTGGTAAGTGCTCAGATGGGAAATGTCCCAGCGGCTTCCTTCACTGTCGTCATACCAACCGTCAATTAGTCGATTGTCATCATCCAAAATCCAGTCGGAACCAACGGTAGAAAAGGTGAGTTTGGGTCCATTCACGCCGGTGGAAACATAAATATCATCGCCGCCTTGCGTGGCATGGTTATTATAAATTTCTGCACTGGCGGGTAAGGTGACAGTTGGGTCATAGTTGTCACCATAACCAACATAGAGGCCGCCGCCGTATCCATCCAGCAGATTGTTACTTACATCGTTGCCAGTGATACGCAGGGTGGCTCCATCCTCCACCGCAAAAGAACCTTGGCGGATATAAAGGCCGGTGTTATGGTTATCCGTAATAATCAGAGAACTGGTGCTATCCAAAGAAGATGCAAAATTGTTATACAGACGGACGGCAGCATAACCGTAAGTGGCATTGGAAGCGTTTTCGGAAACAGTTACAACCGAATGATCTGCAATAATCAACTCATTGTTGACTGCAATGCCCATTCCTTTATTCCGGAAGGCGTTTACGGTGGAATTAGTGACATGCAGCGCACCAGCAGACAAACCATGGCTTCCGTTATCGTTGAAATTTACAGTGGAATTTTCAATCGCAAAGTGAGAGCCATTGGAGCCGTTGCCGAGGCTGTTGATCACATCGACCTGCGAGTTCTTGATCGTTGCAGTAAAAGTACCTGTAAATCCGGAACGATTGTGATCGGAAACGAAGGTGGAATCAGTAATGTTGACGTTATATCCGCCATCACCACCGTCCCATTCCAGAGCGTCGTTGGGATAGTTCGAAATTTTTAAGGACGAATGGTTTTGAAGGGTGAGCTTGTTGTTACTGCAAAAATAGATGGCGTGGGGCTGGCCGGAAGCGCCGGTAGCATCCATAACCATTTGGGTGTTATCCAACGTCAAAGATGCGTCTTTGCTTGCACAAATTGTCATCCAGCCCCATTCCACGTAGGGGGTGGAACCGATGCCGTTCATTACGACGTTCATGTTCCTAAACGTCAACGCCTTGCCCCACAGTGCGATACCGTTTTTGGTAAAAGTGAGTGTCGGCATCGTTTCGAGACCATCTGCAGCCTGAATTGTCAGCGACTTGCTCAGGTTCATGCCCTCGGTAGTGGCATCTGCCAGCAGTTCAATGGTGGCGCCATCTTCCGCTGCCTTTACGGCTTCGTCCAACGTTGCGTAGGGGGTGTCGCCAATCTGAGCAACAGGATTTGCCACAAAAAGGGTTGTATCAGATGTGGAGGGCGTAGACTCTGTGCCGGAAACAGTATGATCAGAACCCTGCGATTCACTTTCGTTGCCACCAACTACAGTATTGGGTGCGGGGGTTTTTTCCGCAGGTTCTTCCGTTTCGGCGGGAACAGTGGTGTCGGTGGTGTCTTCCCCTTCGGCGGCCGGTTCTTCAACAGCCGGAACAGGTGTGGCAGTAGGGGCGGGGGAAGCAGCCGGAGTCTCGGCGGGCTGCGCGTCGCCAGTATCCGTGGCGGTGGCAGGCTGTTCCTGATCGGTGGGCAAGGGGCTGGCGACGGGCGTTTCTCCGCTGTTATCGGCAGGCTGTTCGGTGCTGTCGGTAGCTGCCGGTGTGGCAGTGGGTTCAGATACTTCTTCGGTGATGACGGTGGTTTCCGGGACAGGCGTCTCGGCCCAGACTGCTGAAGGCATCATGGCCGTCAGCATCGCCAAAGCACAGATCATACTGGCGATGCGTCTTGCGTGGCGTTTCATCGGGTGATTTTCCTCCTTTGACTACAAAGCAGATGTTTGTACCGGAAATTTCCGGATGTGGTTTTACTACCACGAAATAAAGAATACGTGGTAGAACGGCGGGTAAAATACAGCAGCCACAAAAGTGCCTGCTGTATTACCTTATATATAATACCTGAGCATGATAAAAATTGCAAATCAACTTTTGCCGAAATTGGACAACTTTTTTTGTACAAAAACACAAACAAGCCGCATAGCCATAAGCAATATCCGATGCAAACAAAAACAGGGCGCGTGATTAAATTTCACATTTTTGGGTATATTTTTGCACTTTTTGTAAGAATTTAGCAAGATACTGCGATTGACAAAAGAAAAATGGTTTATTATAATGAATAAGATTTCGGGTATAAACGATGGCGTTTGTGCAGCCGCAACCGCCATCGGCTTTTTTTATTCTCTTCTCTGTCCACGTACGACGCACAACCGTGTTTGCTGTGCGGCGTACAGGCGGCCGGAAGCACCTGAATGACGCAAATTTGTATTCCATAATGAAACGGAGTGGCACATCACAATGGCGAAGTACGTCATCAAGCGCGTGGCAATGGGCATCTTCAGTGTGTTTATTGTGGCGACGCTTACCTTCTTCATCATGAACCTGGTCCCCGGCGGCCCGTTCGTGTCTGAAAAATCCATCAGTGCGGCCGCCCAGCAGGCCCTGAACGAAAAGTACGGCCTGGACAAACCCCTGGGCGTGCAGTATGTGAACTACATGAGCAGCCTGCTGCACGGCGATATGGGCCTGAGCCTGAAACAGCGCGGCCGTACCGTCAACCAGATCATTGCCGAAAAACTGCCCGTCTCCTGCCGGACCGCCGGCATTGCCGTGGCGGTGGCGCTCTGCCTTGGCATTCCCATGGGCTGTTTTTCCGCGTACAACCGCGGCAAATGGGCCGATAACATCATCATTGTGCTGGCCACCTGCGGCATTGCCATACCCAGCTTCATATCCAGTGTATTGTTACTATATACCTTCGGTATGAACCTGAAACTGCTGCCAACGGTAGGTTTGAATGAACCGGCCGCCTACATCATGCCGGTCACGGCGCTGGCCATCTACCCCACCGCGTACATCACCCGTCTGATGCGTTCCAGCCTGCTGGACGTTATGGGCCAGGACTATATGCGCACCGCCCGCGCCAAGGGTGTTTCCAGCGTGAAGATCCTCTTCAAGCACGCGCTGCGCAACGCCATTCTGCCTGTCGTCACCTACGTAGGCCCCATGCTGGCCGCCCTGATGACCGGTTCCTTTGTGGTGGAAAAAATCTTCACCATCCCCGGCCTTGGCCGCGACTTTGTTTCGGCCATTACCAACCGTGACTACACCCTGATCATGGGCACCACCATTCTGCTGGCCACCATGGTCATCATCGCCAACGTGATCGTCGATATCCTGTACAAGATCATCGACCCGCGCATCAAACTGAAGTAAGGAGGGCGCAAGCGATGGAAAATCTGAAAAAGAATCCGTTGAGCCTGCACCTCAACGTGGACGACTTCATGCCCGCCACCAACGACGAAAAGCAGAGTCTGGTGGTCATGCGGGAAAGCGTCAACTTCTGGAAGGACGGCCTGCGCCGCCTGCGGAAGAACAAGATCGCCATGGTCAGCCTGGTGGTCATCATCCTCATTGCCATTTTTGCCTATGTGCTGCCCGCTGTCTGGCCCTACGGCTACGACGAGCAGATCAAATACAGCGAGAACCTGGCCCCCTTTGAGTACAGCGAAAAGGAACTGGCCCGCATTGCCGAGGGCGAAAGCGTCTTCCCCCACATTCTGGGCACCGACCGCTCCGGCCGTGACTTTGCGGTTCGTCTGATGATGGGCACCCGTGTCAGCCTGTCCGTCGGCCTGCTGGCCTCGGTGCTGGTGCTGCTCATCGGCGCCACCTACGGCGCCATCTCCGCCTTTGCCGGCGGCTGGGTGGACATCATCATGATGCGCATCACCGATATTTTGTATACGATACCGGACATTCTGCTCATCATTTTGCTGGGCATGGCCCTGAAAGACCCGCTGGAAGCCATTTCCCAGCAGCCCGGTTTTGGCTGGATGCAGAAGCTGGGCCCCAACATGATCTCCATCTTCATCATCTTCGCGCTGCTGTACTGGGTCAGCATGGCCCGTATCGTCCGCAGCCAGGTGCTGACCCTCAAGGAGAGCGAGTATGTTACCGCCGCCCGCGCCCTGGGCGCTTCCAGCGGCCGTATCATCAAGCGTCACCTGCTGACCAACTGCATCGGCACCCTGATCGTCACCACCACCCTGCAGATCCCCTCCTCCATCTTTACCGAGAGCTACCTGAGCTTCCTGGGTCTGGGTGTTGCGGCACCCATGCCGTCCCTGGGCTCTCTGGCCACCGACGCCGTCAAGGGCATGAACACCTACCCGCACCTGCTGCTGGCCCCCGCGCTGATGATCAGCGTGATGATCCTGGTGTTCAACCTGTTCGGCGACGGCCTGCGGGACGCTTTTGACCCGAAACTGAAGAACTAAAAAGAGGGGAGAAACAGACGCTATGAGCGAAAAAATTCTGGATATCCAAGAAGAACGCCTGTCTTTCTTCACCCCCGCCGGTGAGGTCAAGGCACTGAACGGCGTTTCCTTTGCCATGAACCAGGGCGACGTGCTGGGCATCGTGGGCGAATCCGGCTCCGGCAAGTCGGTCACCGCGTACTCCATCATGGGCCTGACCGCTTACCCCGGCAAGCTGGTGGGCGGCAAGATCTGGTTCAACGGCCATCAGATCGACCAGATGAGCGAGAAGGAATTCCGCAAGATCCGCGGCAACGAAGTCTCCATCATCTTCCAGGACCCCATGACCAGCCTGAACCCGGTGTACACCATCGGCAACCAGATCGTGGAAGTGATCCTGCTGCACACCAAAAAGAGCAAGAAAGAGGCGTGGGAACGCGCCAAGGAATTGCTGGAACTGGTGGGCATCAACGAGCCGGAACGCCGGCTGAAACAGTACCCCCATGAGCTTTCCGGCGGTATGCGCCAGCGCGTGATGATCGCCATTGCCCTGGCCTGTGAGCCCAAGCTGCTCATTGCCGACGAACCCACCACCGCCCTGGACGTGACCATCCAGGCCCAGATCCTGGAACTGATGCAGGACCTGCGCAAAAAACTGGGCATGAGCATCATCATGATCACCCATGACCTGGGCGTGGTGGCGTCCATGTGCGAGAAGATCGCCGTTATGTATGCCGGCCACATTGTGGAGTACGGCACCACCGACGAGATCTTCTACAATCCCCAGCACGAATACACCAAGGGCCTGATCAACTCCATCCCCAAGCTGAACGCGGCGGAGAAGGAGCGCCTGGTGCCCATCGAAGGCACCCCCGTGGACCTGCTGAATCCGCCGGCGGGCTGCCCCTTTGCCCCCCGCTGCAAGAGCTGCATGAAGGTCTGCCTGCGGGAGATGCCGCCCCGTACCGAGCTGAGCGACACCCATTACACCTACTGCTGGCTGCGCCAGAAAGAAGAATTTGAGAAAGGAGGCAAAGCCGAATGAGCGAAGCGAAAAACCTCGTGGAAGTCCAGCACCTGCAGCAGTATTTCCCGGCAGGGGGCATGGGCAAGAACAAGCGCTACGTCCAGGCTGTGGACGATGTCAGCTTTGCCATCCGCAAAGGCGAGACCCTGGGTCTGGTAGGCGAGTCCGGCTGCGGCAAGACCACCACCGGCCGCACCCTGCTGCGCCTGTATGAGCCCACCGACGGCACCATCATCTACGACGGCAAGGTGCTGTTTGACAAGAAAAAGAAGATCGCCGTGGACATGCTGCCCTACCGCCGCCGCATGCAGATCGTGTTCCAGGACCCCTATGCCAGCCTGGACCCCCGCATGACCATCGGTGATATTGTGGGCGAAGGCATCGACATCCACAAACTGGCGGCCAACGACAAGGACCGCCACGACCGCATCATTGCCCTGCTGGAGCGTGTGGGCCTGAACAGCGAGCACGCCAACCGCTACCCCCACGAATTCTCCGGCGGTCAGCGGCAGCGCGTGGGCATTGCCCGCGCCCTGGCGGTCAACCCCGAGTTCATCGTCTGCGACGAGCCGGTTTCGGCCCTGGACGTTTCCATCCAGGCGCAGGTGGTCAATATGTTTGAGGACCTGCAGCAGGAGATGGGCCTGACCTACCTGTTCATCGCCCATGACCTGAGCGTGGTCAAGCATATTTCCAACCGCATCGGCGTTATGTACCTGGGCAAACTGGTGGAACTGGCCGACAGCTTTGAGCTGATCGCCCACAGCGTCCATCCCTACACCCGCAGCCTGATTTCGGCCATTCCGGTGGCGGACCCCAAGACGGCCCGTGCGTCCAAGCGCATTGTGCTGCAGGGCGATGTGCCCAGCCCCCTGAACCCGCCCACCGGCTGCCGGTTCCGTACCCGCTGCCCCTATGCGGATGAGCGCTGCGCGGCGGAAGTGCCCCAGTTCAAAGAGGTGGGCCCCGGCCACTGGGCTGCCTGCCACCACCTGGACAAAGTGGCGGATTAACGTGCAAAAAGCGGGGTGTGCGCCCCGCGGTTTCCACCCGGTGTGCGGTGAAACGGACCATCACAAAAGGATTACAAACGTTTTGAATCCCTTGCACCGATGGTCCACCGGGTTTATAGTAAAGGTATTCATTCCAACGGCACTTTTGCCGGAGGGATTGGGTATAGTATTTTTACATTGGAGGAAAAACCACATGAAGATGAAGAAATTTGTCGCTGTGGCAGTTGCCGGCTGCATGGCCGCGTCGCTGGTTGCCTGCGGTTCGTCCGCAAGCACCGCCAGCAGCACCGCGTCCACTGATTCCGCTACCGCGGAACAGGCTACCGACGCCACTGCCGCTGCGGCCACTGGATCCGGCTTTACCGTCCAGCTCGGCCCCAACCCTGAGACCCTGGACCCGGCCCTGAACAGCTCTGTTGACGGCGCCAACACCATCATCACCATTTTCGAGCCCCTGCTGCTGATCGATGAGAACAACGAGATCATCCCCGGCCAGGCCGAAAGCTACACCGTCAGCGACGACGGCCTCACCTGGACCTTCACCATGCGTGACGGTCTGAAGTGGAGCGACGGTTCCGATCTGACCGCCAAGGACTTCGAGTACAGCCTGAAGCGCCTGGCCGATCCCGCCACCGCCGCTCCCTATGCCGAGACCGCTGTTGGCATGATCGCCGGATTTGACGAGGCCCAGGGCAACCCTGACGCCGACGGCAACCCCACCACCGATCCCAACCCCGACGCCCTGCAGGTCTCTGCCAGCGAAGATGGCAAGACCCTGACCGTCGTGCTGAGCTACCCCTGCTCCTACTTCGACAAGCTGGCTGCCTTTGCCGCTCTGTCCCCCGTGCAGCAGGCAACCGTTGAGACCAACGGCGACGGCTGGTGCACCAGCCCCGACACCTTCGTGTCCAACGGTCCCTACATGATCACCGAATGGACCCCCAGCGAGCGCATCGTGCTCTCCAAGAACCCCAACTACGTGGGCGGCTGGGATTCCAGCAAGATCGTCTCTGACAACATCACCCTGCTCCTGCTGGAGGATTCCAGCGCCTCCTATGCCGCTTACAACAGCGGTGAGGCTCAGCTGGTCAAGGACGTCCCCACCGACGAAATCCCCAGCCTGACCCCTGCTGAGGAGGGCGGCGACTTCTACGTTGACACCATCCTGGGCACCTACTACATCAGCCTGAACGACCAGCGCGAGCCGTTCACCGACGCCCGCGTCCGCAAGGCTCTGAGCCTGGCCATCGACCGTGAGTACGTGGCCAGCGTGGTCATGCAGGGCACCTACACCCCCGCTTACAACCTGGTCGGCCCCGGCATCATGGATGAAGAGGGCAAGGGCCAGTTCATCGACAACGCCAACGGCGGCGAGCCCTACATCAGCGAGGACTACGAGGCCAACCTGGAAGAGGCCAAGCAGCTGCTGGCGGACGCCGGTTACCCCAACGGCGAAGGCTTCCCCACCATCACCTACAGCGCCAACGATGCCGGCTACCACATCCCGGTGGCTGAGTACCTGCAGAGCGTCTGGAAGGACGAGCTGGGCATCACCATGAACATCGAGAAGGTCGAGTGGAACAGCTTCCTGCCGCTGCGCCGCGCTGGTGACTTCGACATCAGCCGTAACGGTTGGGTCATGGACTACAACGATCCTTCCAACATCATCGAGCTGTTCACCACCGGCAATGGCAACAACGACGGTAAGTACAGCAACCCCGACTTCGATGCTGCCATCGAGGCTTCCAAGGTTGCCGACAGCACCACTCACTTCGAGCAGCTGCACAAGGCCGAGGACATCCTCATGGAAGACATGGGCTGCATCCCCGTTGCTTACTACAACGACTTCTGGCTGCAGAGTCCCTCTCTGCAGGGCACCTGGCACAGCCCCTACGGCTACTGGTACCTGCAGTACGGCTACATCGCTGAGTAATCAGCCCTGTAAGGCGTAAAACCGTACAATAAAAGCCGCCCCGCTGTTTTTGCAGCGGGGCGGCTTTTTGCGTTCGGACGCGAAAAAAGGCCCGGTCGTGGGACCGGGCCTTTGAATTTGGAGTTTCTTTGGTTCTTTCTTTGCAAAGAAAGAATATTCCTGCCGCTTCCCGGTTATTCGAACTTTGCCCCCAGGGTGGCGGCCATCACAGCCTTGATGGTGTGCATCCGGTTTTCCGCTTCCCGGAACACGATGGACTGGGGACCGCTGAACACTTCGTCGGTAACTTCCATCTCGGCACGGCCGAACTTCTCGCCCATCTCTTTGCCCACGGCGGTCTTGTGGTCGTGGTAGGCGGGCAGGCAGTGCATGAACACCGCCGTGGGCTTGGCTTTGGCCATCAGGGCGGCATTCACCTGGTAGGGGGCCAGGGCTTCAATGCGTTCTGCCCATACTTCCACCGGTTCGCCCATGCTCACCCACACGTCGGTGTATACCACGTCGGCGCCGCTCACCGCATCGGTGTTCTCACTCAAAGTCACGCTGCCGCCGCTCTGGGCTGCCAGCGCCAGGCACTGGGCTACCAGGGCTTTGTCCGGCCAGTAGGCTTTGGGAGCGCAGGCCACAAAATCCAGCCCCATCTTGGCACAGCCGATCATCAGGCTGTTGCCCATGTTGTACCGGGCATCCCCCATGTAGACGAATTTCAGCCCTTTCAGGGTGCCGAACTGCTCCCGCAGGGTGAGGAAATCCGCCAGGATCTGGGTGGGATGGAATTCGTTGGTCAGGCCGTTCCACACCGGCACATCGGCGTATTTGGCCAGTTCCTTGACGATCTCCTGCCCGAAGCCCCGGTACTCGATGCCTTCAAACATGCCGGAAAGCACCTGGGCGGTATCGGCAATGGATTCCTTCTTGCCGATCTGGCTGCCTGTGGGGTCCAGGTAGGTGGAACCCATGCCCAGATCGTGGGCGGCGACCTCAAAGGCGCAGCGGGTGCGGGTGGAGGTCTTTTCAAAAATCAGCGCCACATTTTTGCCACGCAGCACATCGTGCGGGATGCCCGCCTTCTTTTTGGCTTTCAGCTCGGCGGCCAGGTCCAGCAGCCCGCTGATCTCCTCCGGCGTATAGTCCAGCAGCGTCAGAAAATCACGTCCCTGCAAATTCATAACAATAAACCCCCTCTAGGATGCATAAAAATACAATATTATTCATTTATTATAGCGCGTTTTGCCCCGTTGTGCAACCCCCGTTTTTTTATGGTATAATGGCAGCAGAAGCCGCCGCGAGCAACGGTGCGGCAATTTTTCGACGGGGAAAAGGGGGCGCGTCCATGGCCAAGGTATATTTTCATGTGGATGTAAACTCGGCGTTTTTGTCCTGGTCGGCCCTGAAAAAGCTGCGGGAAGGGGACACGCTGGACCTGCGTACGGTGCCTTCGGCGGTGGGCGGCGACGAGGAAAAGCGCCATGGCGTGGTGCTGGCCAAAAGCGGCCCTGCCAAGGCATTCGGTGTGCGTACGGGGGAAAGCCTTTTCTCCGCCCGGCTGAAATGCCCCGATTTGGTCGTGACCCCGCCGGACTTTGATTTTTATGTGCAGAACAGCAAGGCCCTCATTGCCATTTTGCAGCAATACACCCCCGATGTGGAACAGTACAGCATCGACGAAGCGTTCCTGGATATGACCGGCACAGAAGCCCTGTTCGGCCCGCCGCTGACGGTGGCCCACACCATCCGCAACCGTGTGCGGGAGGAACTGGGGTTTACGGTGAACATCGGGGTGGCGCCCAACCGGCTGCTGGCCAAGATGGCCTCGGATTTTGAAAAGCCGGACAAGGTGCACACCCTTTTCCCCGATGAAGTGCCCCGCAAAATGTGGCCGCTGTCGGTGGGGGCGCTGTTCGGGGTGGGGCCCAGTGCGGTCAAACGGCTGAACCAGTGCGGCATGTATACCATCGGGGACCTGGCCCAGGCGGAACGCAAGGTGATCGTGGGGCTGTTCGGCGCCCGGGGAGATACCCTGTGGAACTACGCCAACGGCCGGGAGGCGGACCCCGTGACCAAGCAGGCCACCCGGGATAATACCTACGGCAACAGCGTCACTCTGCCCCAGGACCTGGCCAGGCCCGAACAGGCGGACGCCACCCTGCTGGCCCTCTGCGACTCGGTGGGGCGGCGGCTGCGGGCCGACGGCAGGACCGCCCGGGTGGTAACGGTACAGCTGGTGGATAATGCCTTCCGCCGTACCAGCCACCAGACCACCCTGCCCGACCCTACCAACTCCACCGACCGGCTGTATGAGGTAGCCCTGCGGCTGATGCGGCAGATGTGGCCCCAGCGCCCGGTGCGGCTGGTGGGGGTCAGTGCCGAAAAGACCGGCACCGACCACTTTGAACAGCTGGACCTGTTTACCGACAGCACCCGCCGCCAGAAACAGGAAACTTTGGACCGCACGGCAGATGCCCTGCGCCGCAAATTCGGCGGCATGGCGGTGACCCGGGCCAAGCTGCTCACACCCGAAACCCGGGCCCCGGCAGCCCTCTCCGCCGCCAAAGAGCGGGATAAACAAAAGAAAAAATAAGACGGCAGAACCCAGGGTTCTGCCGCCTTTTTTATTCGTCGTCCTCTTCGTCCAGGATTTCCCGGGCCACCTCGCCGCGGCTGCGGCGGGTGTCCATGGCGTTTTTCTCGATCAGCCGGTGGGCTTCGGTCTCGGTCATGCCCTTCTTCTCGATCAGGTAGCATTTGGCCCGGTCCACCAGCCGCAGCTGGGCAATTTTGTCCAGCAGTTTCTGGTTTTCTGCCCGCAGCAGGGCCAGCCGCTTGTAGTTGCTGGCGGCCATCTGCACCGCCTGGCGGAACTGGGGCGCGCTGAAAGGCTTGCCCAGCACCAGCACGCCGAAATCCTGCAATTTGTCCGAGATCTGTTCCGCTGTGCCGGTCTTGGTCAGCAGGATCACCCCGGCGTCGGTCTTTTGTACGGCGTCGGTGCCCAGTTCGTGGCCGAATTCGTCGGGCAGCGGGGTGTTGATGACGATCACTTCAAAGTCCTTGCCGTCCATCTGGCGGCGGGCTTCACCGCCGCTGGGCACAATGACGGGGCGGGTATAACCCAGTTCGGCAATGTGCCGGGCCAGATATTCGTTGGCGTTGGTTCCCGCCGATACGATCAGCGCCTTTGCCACAGGCCGCCCCCTCCTTTCCTGCAAGTGTATGCGGCAGTCACATGATCAGGAACCCGTTGGCACGCTCCCAGGCGTCCACGTCGGTGGCGGCCTCAAAGTCGTGGCACAGACGGGTCTGGTATTCAAAGTATTTGTTTTGCAGTGCAATGGGCAGTTCGGCGCTGATGAACTCGCTCTGCCCGGCTACCGTGATGGCCTCCCGCAGGGTGCGGGGCAGGCTTTCCAGCCCGGCGGCGGCACTGGCGCGGAACAGGTTGCGGTTCACGGGGTCCGGCAGCGGCAATTTGCGCTGGATGCCGTCCAGCCCGGCGGCCAGGATCAGGCCGATGACCAGGTAGGGGTTGCCGGCGGGGTCGGGGCCGCGCAGCTCCACCCGGCACAGTTCGCCGCTGGCGCTGGGCAGCCGCACCAGCTGGCTGCGGTTCTGGCGGCTCCAACTCACATACAGCGGGGCCTCGTTGGCGCCCAGCCGCGCGTAGGAGTTGGGCACCGGATTGCAGAAAGCGGTCAGTTCCCGGGCATGGGCCAGAATACCCGCCACAAAGTGGGCGGCTTCGCTGTCGGGGGCCAGGTCCCCCTCAAACAGGTTCTTGCCGTCCCGCAGCAGCGAGATGTTCACATGTAGGCCGCTGCCCGGCTGGTCGGCCAGGGGCTTGGGCATAAAGCTGGCGAACAGGCCGTTGCGGGCGGCAATGGCCTTGACGGTGCTCTTGAAGGTGTTCAGGTTGTCGGCCGATTTCAGCGCCCCGGTGTACAGGAAGCAGACCTCGTTCTGGCCCGGGCCGCTTTCGTGGTGGCTGTGCTCGGGGTGCAGGCCCATCTCCTCAATGGCAAAGCAGATCTCCCGGCGGATGTTTTCGCCCTTGTCCAGGGGTGGAATGTCAAAATAGCCGCCGTGGTCCAGGGGAATCCGGGTGGGGTTGCCCGCTTCGTCGGTCTCAAACAGATAAAATTCACACTCGCAGCCCACATTGCAGGTCAGGCCCAGGGCCTTGGCGCGGCCCACCACCGACTGCAGATACCCCCGGCAGTTGCCCTCAAAGGGCTTGCCGTCGGGCAGGGTGATGTCGCAGTACATGCGGATGACCCGGCCCTCGGTGGGGCGCCAGGGCAGCACGGTGGCGGTGTCGGGGTCGGGCCAGAGGACCAGGTCGCTCTCCTCCACGTTCATGAAGCCGGCGATGGAGGAACCGTCAAAGCTGATGCCCTGGGCAAAGGCGCGGGGCAGCTCGCTGGCAAACAGCGAAATATTCTTCTGGTTGCCGAAGATGTCGCAGAAGGTCAGCTTGACGAACTTGACGTCGTTGTCCTCCACAAAATTCAGAATATCCTGTGCGGTACGTTTCATAAAAGCCTCCGGGAATCGGTTTGCATCCTGCGCAAGGGCGGCCGCAGATACCCGAAAGGCCCACCGGTGGGCGGTAGGCGCCGGCAAACAGCCGGGCAATACGCGCTTGTGCAGGCGGGCCTTTCAGGTTGGTGTAAGAAATAGGAAAAGGAGAATGGCGATACAGGTGGGCCCTTACTCGGTGTAGAACAGCATGCGGCTGTAGCAGGGCAGGGGCCAGTATTCTTCGTCAACGAGCTCCTCGGCTACGTCGGCGGCGGCACGCAGCCGGGCCATAACGGGCAGAACCTCGTCGTGGAAGGCGTGGGCCTTGGCACTTTCGTCCTCCAGGGCGCAGACCTTGTCGGTGACGGCTTTCAGCTCATCGGCAGCGTCGGACATCTCGTCGGTATACTGGGAAAGCGCTTTCAGCACTTTGCTCTCGGCCTTGGTGGAAATGCCTTCCACGGCGGCAGCCTTGGCAGCGGCTGCGTTGGCCACCTCGCCCATGTAGGAGGTGGCGGCGGGGATCAGCTGCTTGTTGGCGATCTTGAGCATGGTGCGCGCTTCGATGTTGATGATCTTGGAGTAATGCTCCATCTCCACTTCGTAGCGGCTGAGCATCTCAGTCTTGGTCAGGACGCCGAACTCTTCCATCAGGGCAATGTTCTTGGCCTCTTTCAGGGCGATCATGGCGTCGGGGGTGCACTTGCGGTTGGGCAGGCCGCGGCGTTCCGCTTCGGCCTCCCAGGCGTCGGTATAGCCGTTGCCGTTGAAGATGACGCGGCGGTGTTCGTTCAGCGTCTTCTTGACCCAGGCGGCAGCCGCGCACTCAAAGTCGGCGGCGGAGGAGGTTTCCTCGGTGAAGCTCTTCAATGCCTTGGCCACCGCGGTGTTCAGGATGGTGTTGGCATCGGAGAGGTTCTGGGCGGAACCGGGCATACGGAACTCAAACTTGTTGCCGGTAAAGGCAAAGGGAGAGGTACGGTTGCGGTCGGTGGTGTCCTTGCTGAACTTGGGCAGAACATCCACGCCCAGGTCCATCTTCATCTTCACGGGGCCGGCGTAGGGGGAATCGGTGCAGATGGCATCGATGACCGCTTCCAGTTCCTCGCCCACAAAGATGGAGATGATGGCCGGCGGGGCCTCGTTGGCGCCCAGGCGGTGGTCGTTGCCCGGGGTGGCCACCGAGGTGCGCAGCAGGTCGGCGTACTCATCCACCGCTTTGATGACGGCGGTGAGGAACACCATGAACTGCAGGTTCTCCATGGGGGTATCGCCGGGGTCCAGCAGGTTTTCGTCGGCGGTGCCGATGGACCAGTTGTTGTGCTTGCCGCTGCCGTTGACCCCCTCGAAGGGTTTCTCGTGCTGCAGGCAGACCAGGCCGTGCTTGGCGGCGATCTTCTTCATCATCTCCATGGTCAGCAGGTTATGATCAATGGCCACGTTGGTGGTGTCGTAGATGGGCGCCAGCTCATGCTGGGCGGGGGCGACCTCGTTGTGCTTGGTCTTGGCGGGGATGCCCAGCTTCCACAGTTCTTCGTCCAGTTCCTTCATGAACTCCGAAACGATGGGCCGGATGGTGCCGAAGTAATGCTCTTCCAGTTCCTGACCCTTGGAGGGAGCGGAGCCGAAGAGGGTACGGCCGGTAAGCACAATATCCAGGCGCTTATCGTAGTCTTCCTTGCGGACGAGGAAATATTCCTGTTCGGGGCCGACGGTGGTGGCTACCCGGGGCACATCCTTGCCGAAGAGATGCAGCACCTTGCAGGCCTGGTCGCTGATGGCCTGCATGGAGCGCAGCAGCGGGGTCTTTTTATCCAGGGCCTCGCCGGTGTAAGAGCAGAACGCCGTGGGGATGCACAGCACGTCATCCTTCACAAAGGCGTAGCTGGTGGGGTCCCAGGCGGTGTAGCCGCGGGCCTCGGCGGTGGCGCGCAGACCACCGGAAGGGAAGGAGGAAGCGTCCGGCTCACCCTTGATGAGCTCTTTGCCGGAAAACTCCATAATGGCGGTACCGTCGGGCTGGGGGCTGACGAAGCCGTCGTGCTTCTCACTGGTAATGCCGGTCAGGGGCTGGAACCAGTGGGTGTAATGGGTGGCGCCCAGTTCAATGGCCCAGCGCTTCATGACGCTGGCCACCACGTTGGCTACCTCCAGGTCCAGCGGCTGGCCCTTTTCGATGGTCGCCTTCAGGCTCTTGTAGGTAGAGCTGGGCAGGCGCTCACGCATTTCGTGCTCGTTGAAGACTTTGCTGCCGTAAAGTTCCATGACGGTTGCTGCCATACTTCATACTCCTTACTTCAATATCGGATTACAGGAAAGGGCGCTGCGAAAACACATTCGCAGCGCCCTTGCTGTTATGTTCCCATTATACGGGGTGCGCCGCCAAAATGCAACTGGCGAACTGCTCAAATCGTAAAAATATCCGGCGCAAAAACTGGCAAAATTGTCCATCGCCCGGGTGTTATAAAATATGGTATACTGGTACAACACCGTTGGAATCAAAAAAGAGGGCATACTATGGAGATTGAACGCAAATGGATGGTCGCCGGCTGGCCGGAAGGTCTGCCCATGACCGAGGATTACCGGATGGACCAGGGGTACATCAGCGTGCGGCCCACCGTGCGCATCCGGCGGGAGGCCCTGCAGGGCGGCGCCACGGCGCTGGTGCTCTGTTTTAAAGGAGAGGGCACCCTCAGCCGGGAGGAGATCGAGACCGAGATCGACGCGGAACTGTTTGCCCGGCTGGAACACCTCATCGGCAAGCCGCTGATCCATAAGGAACGCCGGGGCTACGCGCTGCCCGGCGGTCTGACGCTGGAGGTCAACTGCGTGGACCCGGACCTGCCCACCGCCTTCTGGTATGCCGAGGTGGAATTTGCCACCGAAGCCCAGGCCCTGGCCTGGGACCCTGCATCGGCGGGACTGGGCCAGTATCTCTCCGACGAATGCACCGGCAAGCCGGGGTCCAGCATGGGGGAATACTGGGTAGAGACCCGGGGGTGAATCCTCCGAAACAAAAACAAGCATCCGCCTTCGGTTCAGACCGAAGGCGGATGCTTTATTGTATCTGTGAAAATGAAATGCGCTGATCGCTATCAGTGCGTCTTTTTACGCAGGAACAGCGCAACCAGGCCCATGCCGGAAATCACCAGCAATGCCCGCCAAAGCGCGGGCTGGCTGGCATCCCCGGTCTGGGGAATGGCTGCAGTGGTAACCGCTGCAGGCGCTGCCGGCGTGGCCGGTGCCGCCGAAGGCACCGGGGTGATTTTAGGCGCCGGGGTTGCCGTGGGTGACGGGCCGGATGTGGTGCCTGCGGGGGGCGCCACATAGCCGTTATCGACCTGCACTTCGGTGCGGGTATACTGCGTGCTGCCTTTCCACTGCGCGGTGGTGGCGCCGGTCACCGTGCGGGTGCCGGTATTGTATTGCGGGTTTTCGCCGTTTGTGACGGTTGCCGCAAAGCGGGCAGCGGAACCGGCATTGGTCTCGGTGATGGAGAACTGGGCGCCGGCGGGCAGACCATCAACCAACAGGCTGTCCCCGGCCTGCAGGTAAACCGTTGCGGTGTTGCCCGGCGCAAAGGTCAGATATTTCTGCCCCGACGTCAGGGTGCCGATGGCCGGATTTTCCGTGCTGCTGTGCAGCTCCACCGGGTATCGGTCACCAGCCACCGCAAGGTCCGGCAGGTTGGAGACAGTCAGGGTGAAGGCATAGGTCTCACCGGGGCGGATGTCCTCCCCGCTGACCTGCTTGGCAAGCTGCAGGCTGGTGCTCCGGTCCAGAATCAGGGCACGGTATGCTTTGTCCGTGCTGACCGGGAGGTACGCCATCCGATCCAGCGTTTTGCTGCTCATATAGCGGCCGGTGTGGCGCGCGGTCTGCAGGGTCTGGGAATCGCCTTTGCCATATTGCGGATCCTGATCGCTGTAATCATCATACCAGCTGGTGAACCAGACGGCCCGGTCTTCGTCGGGCACATAGGTATGGGTGCTGTCCTGGATATAGGCGGTGATCGCCTCGGCCGCCGGAACCGTGAACTGGCTCTTCCCGCCCTGGGCATACAGTTCGGCGCCCGCATCCTTGGCATCGGGGCTGGTGTTGTCGGGCAGTCCGCCTTTCTCGCCGGCCACGTTGAAGTACAGCGCACCGTCCGTCATGACAAAGGTGGCCGCCTGCTCGCCCTGATCTGTGGTGGATTCCACATAAACGCCGCCGCCTGCATCCCAGGCGGTGTTGTCGGTGATCACACCGCCACTCATCGCGTAGACTGCGCCGCGGAATACCAGCGGATTCGGCAGAGGACCATCCTTGGTCTCAGAGATGGTATTCTCACCCGAAAGGTAGATGCCGCCGCCGTTTTCCTTCGCGGTATTGCCGGCAATACGGCCGTCATACATCCGGAATCGTGCGCCGGTGCCGTAACTGTCATCACTGTCAAAGTCGTGGGTATACCCTTCGTAACTGCCCACACCGTCCAGGTATACGCCGCCGCCGGAGTGCGCAGCGGTGTTGTTTTCAATCCAGCCGCCGTTCATCAGGATGGTGGAGCCAAAGCAGCCGTATACACCGCCGCCGCAGCTCTCGGTTTCTGTCCGGTTGCCGGTGATTCTTGCACCGTTGCCCTGATCGGTTGGACCATACAGGTACAGCTGGCAATTGCCGTGCAGGAAGATACCGCCGCCGCCCGGGGCATAGGGGTCATCGTCGTGCTCTTCTACCAGCCACGTGGATTTTGCGATGTTATCCTGGATCATGCCGCCATACATATACAGCGAAGAATCTTCGGAGTTTCCGTCTGCACCGACGGAAAAATCGGCGGCCACGCAGATGGCTCCACCGTGCGACTCTGCAGTGTTGTCTGCAATGACACCGTCATACATATACATACGGCAATCGTTGGCGATCTGTATGGCGCCGCCGGACAGATCTGAGGAGTTCTCTTTAATGGTGCCGCCATGGAGATTGAAGGTTGCGTTCGTATTGACAGTGATCGCACCGCCTCCTTCTCCGGCCAGGGGGCCTTTCGACGGATCCGCATCGTCAGGATCCGTGAGGACGGCTTGGTTGTTGGCAATTGTGCCGCCGTTTATGGTCAGGCTGCAGGACTCTGCGCTGGGTGCATCCGCTACGCCGCGAACGTATATGGCTCCGCCGCCCAGGGCTTTGTTGTAGGAGATGGTACCGTCATTGATTGTGACCTTTGCTGTGCCATGCCCTTTCGTCATGGCAGAAATAGCACCGCCAAACTCATTGATGGCGGAGTTGCGGGTGATTGTGCCATTCTCAATCAAAACGGTTGTGGAACCCGCTGTGCCTGTCCCGGCGGTGATCGCGCCGCCGCACCCCTTGAAAACCTGGTTGTCGGAAATGGTGCCTTCCGTCATGGTAAAGGAGGCAGCTTTGTCTACTGCTGTTGAAACAACGCCGACTATACCGCCCATACCCCAGCGGCCAAATGGAGTATCTTGAAGAAGTTTATTGTTGCAAATTGTGCCGCCAGCCATCGTGAAGGAGGAGCAGTTCGCACGGAACACAGCCGCCATGGACGAAGAAATATTAGTGTTGTCGTGCCCGCTGATCTCTCCGCCGGACATGACACAGGTACTGCCATTCAAATTAATAACAGTGGATGAGTAGCCGTGGACGTTGCTGTTTATAATGCGGGCTCCGTCCTGAATATAGAGATGCGCACCATTCACATACAGGGCGCCGCTCTTGAAATTCGCCTGGCCGGCACTGTTGCAGTCCAGTGTAATGTTGGAAAGGGTGAGAGAACTGCCGGTTTTTACTTCAAAAAAGTAAACACCGGATGTTGCGTGGCTGTTATCAAAACTCAGCGTGAAGTTGCCGTTGCTGGTCAGATGCACGTTGGCACCTTTTTCCAGTGTATAATAAGGCCCTGTTGTCTTACTCTTATCCAGCTGGATATTATTTGTCAGGTAGATAGTGAACTGCGGAATCTCTTCGTCATTTTCTGCATTTGCTGCTGCCTGATTGGCTGCCTTCACGGCTGTCGTCAGATCTAGCTGGTTATCCACATAGTATTCGGTTGGCCCTGTATAGGTGGAGAAAAAGGCCGGCGCGTCGGTCAGAACATTGACGCCATCGCCGTCCTGATCGTCGGGCTGTGCCGGAGTCTGGGGGCCATTTTCGCCGCCCTCACCGGCAGTGGCGTCTTCCCCGGCAGGGGTGCTGTCCTGGTTGTTGGTATCAGTACCGTCCTGGTCATCGGTCTGTGCCGGATCCTGGGGGACGTTTTCGTCACCCTCACCGGCGTCATCGTCTTCCCCGGCAGGGGCGCCGGGCTGGTCGCCGGCGTCATTGCCGTCCTGATCGTCGGGCTGTGCCGGATCCTGGGAGACGTTTTCGTCACCCGCACCGGTGTCACCGTCTTCCCCGGTAGGGGCGCCGGGCTGGCCGCCGGCGTCATTGCCGTCCTGATCGTCGGGCTGTGCCGGATCCTGGGGGACGTTTTCGTCGCCCGCACCGGTGTCACCGTCTTCCCCGGCAGGGGCGCCGGGCTGAACACTGTTTTCTTCATCGGAAAGAATTTCCTCGTCCCCGCCGTTGGCGTTGACGACGATCCCGGGGTTGTCTTCTCCGTCATTGGAAACTTGGCTGTAATTTGCCGGTTCGGATGATTCTTCGGCAAGTACGGTCGCCGGTGTCAGGCAGAGCAGCAGACACAGGGCTAGCATGCCGGACAGAATCCTTCTTCTCATCTTGCGTTTTCTTCCTTTCCTGTTTTATGTCTTTGATTTTGCCGCCATCCCGTTGCAACAGCAGACATCGGCAAAGGGTCTGGAACAGCTTTATGAAAGCGTACAAAAAGCTGTTGGATTCCGCACGATGGGATTTAGGCGATATTTACTATATTGTCAATATTATCATGATATTTTTTTGAAATCAAGAACGCACCTTTGATTTGACAGATTCAACAAAACCGTGCAGGGAAATCAGCGGTCAATTTGTTGGAGCTGGATAATAAAACCACGTGATTGTGCGTTTTATGGGGAGGACTGCGGCAAGAAAGCACAAAAGCTGGAATACAACGTAATACTTATGCTTGTTTGCCGCAACAGACCCATGGGGGCGGAGCCGCCCTCCCTTTCGAGCGCCGCAAAACATCCGGCACTGGCCTTGCCGGAAAGCGGACACCAGGGACACGCCGCGGTGTGCAGACTTACAGCGGAGGAAGGAATCTTCTGTTCGTTTGAAGCCTTCTGCGCCGGGGAATGCTACCAGCAGGGCTGTGAATTGTAAAATTGTGCCGTCCTGCTTTACAAATGATTACAAAGCGGCTACAATAGAACTAACTAGTTGTTCGGCAAACAGTCCGTATGCGCCCCGCCGCCCGGACGGATCAACCAAGAAAAGAGGAACTGTGAATGAAACGTAAGCTACTGCTCGTCATGGCTATCCTGTCGCTGTGCGTTCTGCTGGCGGCCTGCAAAAAGGGAGGAGACGAATCCGCCAGCTCCTCCGGTACCACTACGCCGGAGGTTACCGCCACGCCTGAACCGTCCATGGAACCTTACATGGCCAACGTGCTCACCGGTGAACCCCAGGGCGACGATTACAAGAACCAGCGCATCACCGCTGTCATGGTCAACAACATCGTGGCGGCCCGTCCCCAGCGCGGTCTGTCCAAGGCGGACATTCTGTTCGAGATCAAGGTGGAAGGCGGCATCACCCGCTTTATGCCTGTCTTTACCGATTATGAAGATATTGGCGAGATCGGCCCCGTGCGTTCCGGCCGTGACCAGTTCTTCCGCCTGATTCTGCCCTGGCAGGCCCTGTATATCCACGAGGGTCAGTCCGTGGTCATGCAGCAGTATGCCATCGACTACAGCTACGGCAACCTGAACAACAACGACGGCGCCAACGGCTACCGCGACTACGGCCGTGTGAACTGGAACGGCGCTTCCTACAACAACGGAACCCTGGCGCTGGAACACACCATGTACACCGACTCGGAGAACATCCAGAAGTACATCGATGACAACAGCGTGGACATGGACCGCACCTATAACTCCACCTTCTTCAACTTTGTGGATTACCGCACCGGCGAAACCCGCGACCTGTCCAACAGCCTGGACAGCGCTTACAGCGACAAGTACGGCCCTGTGGTGGGTGATGGCGAATATATCGAGATCGAGCACAGCCCGTCCTACAAGACCCGCTTCATCTACGATTCCGCCTCCAACACCTACAAGATGCAGCAGAACTACACCGACGGCCAGTGGCGCGACACTGTGGACGAAGCTGCCGACAACACCGTTCTCAGCTTCCCCAACGTCATCGTGCTCTACACCGACATCCACACCTACCCCGGCCACGAGGCCAAGGACCTGCAGTACGTTGAGTACTCCTGGGGCGGCATTGGTTACTACTGCTACGGCGGCAAGTGCGAGAAGATCTACTGGCAGAAGGGCACCCCGCAGGAAGCCCTGCGCCTGTACTACCTGACCGAGGACGGCCAGTGCAGCGATACCCCGCTGGAAGTCAACATCGGCAAGAGCTACGTGGCCGTTACCGACATTGACTACGCCGAAAACTTTGTGCATAGCACCCTGGACGGTGTGGACCTGAGCAGCGCCACCACCAAGACCTACGAGAGCAGCTACGTGGAAGACGACGCCGAGGCCGGCGAGACCCTGGGCATGAGCACCGACGATCTGACCACCAGTGCCACCGGCAGTGGTGAGGCGGAGACCACCACCGAAGAAACCGTTACCGAGGAAGTGCCCGAGGAGGAAACCCCTGCGGAAGAGGTACCGGAAGAACCTGTGGCGGATGATCCCGAAGCGGTAGGCTGATCCCGGCATCCCGCATACCAAAACAAACACCAGCGCAGTCCGCCCGGCGCGGGCTGCGCTGGTTCTTTTGAAAGGACCCCGTTTATGAAACGTTTACAGGCATTGGGTGTGGCGGCCGCCCTGCTGGCAGCGCTGCTGCTGGGCGGTTGTTCCGGCCAGGGAGAGTCCGGCGTGTCCACGTCGGAGTCCGCTGTGGCCACCGCCACCCCCGAACCTACCCCTTTGACCGATCCGGTCCCCAACCCCTTGACCGGTGTGGCCGATGGCGACTATACCAACTGCCGCCCGGTGGCCGTCACACTGCGCACCCTGTCCGGCGCTACCCCCCACTGGGGGCTTTCCAGCGCCGATGTGCTGGTAGAAGGAGTGACCGAGGGCACCACCGCCAGCCTGATGGCGCTGTATTCCCGCGCCGACAACATCAGCAAGGCGGGACCGGTAGGCCCCGGGCGGGATCTGCTGCTGCAGTTTGCCTTGCCCCTCAACGCTGTCCCGGTGCATATCGACAAGAATATCTACGCCGAAAACCTGCTCAACACCCTGAGCTATCAGGATCTGGACGGTTACCACATCGGCAAGGCAGCTTTTGCCTTTGACCAGGACCGCCAGAATGCCGGTTACCGGGAAGAAAACTGCTGGTACACCACCGGCGAGATGATCCGCAACGGGCTGAACACCTACGGCACTTCGCTGGAGGGCGCCAACACGCCGCTGTTCCTCTTTGGGGAGCGGCAGCCGGTGGAGGAGGGCGCCCGCAACGCCACGGCGCTGACCATCACCTTCTCCCCCGATGACAGCGAACAGCTGATCTATACCCCGGAAACCGGTCTGTACGTCAAGACCAATGCGGACGGTTCCCCCACCACCGACGCTGACAACGGCCAGCAGGTGGCCTTTACCAATGTGTTTGTGCTCTACGCGTCCAGCGGCATCAAGGACGACGGCTACACCCGCCAGTATGATCTGACCGGCGGTACCGGCCTTTACCTGACCGGCGGCGCCTGGGAGCAGATCCAGTGGTCCAAGGAGGACGCCACCGCCCCGTTGCAGCTGACGGCCGCCGACGGCAGCCCGCTGGTGGTCAGCCCCGGCAAGAGCTTTATTGCGGTATGGGGCGGCTATTACGGCCAGAGCCTGCGCCTGACTGGTGCGGACGGTGCCGAACAGACCCTGCCCGAAAAACCCGCCCTGCTGGAAAGCGGCATCAGCGACGAAGCGGCTGCGGCTGCCCAGGCGGAATTTGATGCCAAGCAGAAGATCATCGATGCCCAGGCGGCGCTGGAAGCGGCCAACGCGCAGCTGCCCGAAGCCCAGACTGCCCTGCAGGAAGCGCAGGCCGCCCTGGATGCCGACAGCGAAAACCAGGAACTGATCACCAAGCGGGACGAAGCCCAGGCGCTGGTGGACAGCCTGAACCAGACCATTGCCGATAACCAGGCCATTTTGGACGCGGCGGGTGTTACCGCCGAACCGGAAGCCACCCCGGCCCCCGAGGCCGCCTCCTCCGACGCGGCTTCCTCCACAGCATCCTGAAACCGATACAAAACGCCCCGGCAGGGTGAACCTGCCGGGGCGTTTTTGGTTATTCCATGGCGTCCAGGTAGCCGGTGGGCACTACGTCGTAGGCCTCGGCCAGGTGGTCGCGCATCCACATTTCGGCATCCAGCCGTACGCTGTACCCTGCGCCGGGGTCGGTCATCCACTCTTCCGGTTTGCGGAAGGGCAAAGCGTGCTGGGCCAGCATGTTCATGATCACACCGCCGTGGGTCACACAGGCGGCTTCCTCGGTATGGGTGCGCAGCATATACTCGAACATCTTCATCAGCATGCCCGAAGTGCGGTTGAAAAAGGCCTGCCGGTCCTCGGCGCCTTCCGGCACCGTCCGGCTGGTGGGGTCCATCCACTGGGCAAACTCAGGGTTTTTGACCAGCTGCTGCAGCGGCTGGCCTTCAAACTTGCCGAAAGCCATCTCCCGCAGGTCCTGCAGTTCGATCTGCCGCACCCCGGGGAAAAGCAGCTCCGCCGTCTGGGTGGCGCGCAGCATGGGGCTGGTGAATACCAGCGGTACTGTGGGGTAGGTGAACTGCGCCTTCAGTTCTTCCAGCTGGGCGCGGCCCTCATCGCACAGCGGCAGGTCGGTGCCGCTGCCTATGTACAGCCCCTGCAGGTTGCCGGCCGTCAGGCCGTGGCGGATCAGATGCAGTTTGTAATATTTCACAGTGTTTCTCACTTTCTCCGTATAAAGGTATCGTTACCAGCATACCCCAAAACGGGCGCCGCCGCAACGGAAAATGGTTACAATTTGGTTACAAAACAAAAGCCCGGTCCCGGGGACCCCGCAGTTGCCCACAATATTTATACCTTTCTACAGGTTGTACTCCCCACATGTGGGCCACCCGGAGCGCCCCCGCGGGCAAAAGCAAAAAAACAGCCAAAAAGCGTCGAAAACCGGGTTTACAAAATGTTTTTTGACAGATATAATATACAACACGTAGAAATACCAACACTGGCGGTCCCGGCGGACCGGTGCCAAGGCACCGGGGGGACCCGCCACGGAAGAGGATGAATATGGCCATGGAGTTCAGCCGCATTCTTACGCTGCTGCGCAAAGAACGGGGCATTACACAAAAACAGGCGGCGCAGGACCTGGGGATCAGCCAGGCCCAGCTTTCCCATTACGAAAAAGGCATCCGGGAATGCGGATTGGCCTTTGTGGTGCAGGTGGCGGACTATTACGGCGTCAGCTGTGATTACCTGTTGGGCCGCAGTGCGGAGCGCAGCGGCCAGACCATCCGGGTGGAGGACCTGCCCGAGACCGGTTCCCCCACCAGCGGCAGCGTTTACCGCGGCAGTGTGCTGCCCACCATGTACAAAAAGCTCATCGAGAATTCCCTGGATATTCTGTACGATAAACTGCAGGAAAGCGGCGACAAGCAGCTGGTCACCGACATCAGCCGCTACCTGATGCTGGCGGTGTACAAGGTATTCCGCCAGATGCACGATGCCTGCCCCCGCAATGTGACGGGCATGTTCCGTATTGGGGCGGCGCGCTGGCAGGCCAGTGCGGACGCAGCCATGCGGCTGACCGAAGCAGACCTGACCGCCACCCTGAAAGGGGAAGAGGGGAACCGGGACAGTGTGGACCCTGCCACCATGGCCCTGACCACCGAGCGGCTGACCCACGATTATCCCCGCCATGCCACCAGCCTGCTGAACCTGGTCAAAACGGCGGAGGAATCCATGCGCAGCCTGCAAAAAATGGAATAAGGCGGCCTTGCCGCATAAAAAGAACCGCCGCCCGGCAACGGGCGGCGGCTTTTGTTATTTTCCGGCAAGGGCGGCGCGGCAGCGGGGGCAGACGAATTTGCCGTGCAGCTGCACCGACCCGGTCACGACCTCGCCGCAAAGGGCGCAGGCATCGGCGGGACGGTATTTGCGCAGCAGAATGGCGTCCCCTTCGGTAAAAATCTCCAGCGGGGTGTCGGTGGTAATATCAAAGGTGCGGCGCAGTTCCTTGGGCAGGACCACACGGCCCAGCGAGTCAATATGGCGGACGATCCCGGTTGAAATCATAGAAAAACCTCCTGTTGCGGCAGGTGTCAATTTGCGGCAAATCGTGCAAAATATGGTGGATTTTTTTGTCCCCTGACGCAACTTCTTGTAGTTATTATACGAGAGTTTGGTAATATTGTCAATATTTGGAAGAAGAAAACTCTTCGACAAAATCCGACGAAATACGTTCCTTCGACAAAAATGGAGAAACTTGCCCCGGCGTGAGGGCGGAAGCTGCGGCTGCATGACTTCCAGCAAAACAAAAGGGCCGCGGCACGGGGTTCTCACAACACCGTTACAAGTCCGAAACAACTTCGACACAACTTGCCGGTAAAATATTCATAGATAGCCGGCGTCACAGCGGCAAAAGGAGTGTACAATGGCAAAGGGACGTGTAGTGTTTTACGAGGAATCCGACCGGCCGACAGCACCGCCGCGCACGGTCTATACCAACCAGGCACGGCGAAAGCAACGTAAACGACGCCGTCGGGGGCGCAGGCTGCTGTTTGCCCTGGCACTGCTGGTGGTGGTTTCCTCGGTGGGGCATGTGCTCTGGTATACCCATTCCCCTGCCGACAGTGTGATTTCCGATGCGGACCGGGACCAGGTGGAAAGTGATACCGGCGGTTCTGCCGACAGCACCGACCTGACCGCGGCGGCGGCCGAACCTGCCGATGGGCGCATTGTGGTGGCCATTGACCCGGGGCACGGGGGCGTGAACCCCAACATCGGCGCCGAGGACTACGGCAGTGAGGCCAACGGCCTGCGGGAAAGTGAAGTGACCCTGGCCACGGCGCTGGCGCTGTATGATCTGCTGGCGGCGGATGACCGCTTTGCCCCGGTGCTGACGGCGGACGGTACTACCTACCTGAAACCCAGCGAACGGGGCGCTGTGGCCGCACAGGCGGGGGCACAGCTGTTCCTTTCCATCCATCTGAACTACGACAGCAGCGCGTCCTCCAACGGGTTTGAGTGTTATGCCGCACCGCCGGCCCTTTCCACCAACGCCGAGAGCGTCCGTTTCGGGCAGCTGGTGGCCCAGGCATTCAGCGACCTGGGGCTGCACCTGCGGGGCACCAACGGCGTGCGGTACTTATATTATGATGCCAACGACAACAAGCAAATCTATGAATCCACCGACACCACGGTGCGCTGGGACCCCACCTTTACGGTGCTGCAAGCCAGCGGCTGCCCCGCGGTGCTTTGCGAGGAAGGGTTCATCAGCAACAGCGGCGATATGGCGCTGCTGGCCGGGGAGGATGGCTGCCAGGCAGCCGCCCAGGCCTACTACGATTGTATCTGCAGTTATTTCAGCCTGACATAAACAACAGCCTCTGCGCGAACTTTGTGCGCAGGGGCTGTCTTTTTTGTTGTTTTGCCGCCTTGTACGCGGTACGCCGCACTTTTGCCGGGATTTTGGGCAGGGTTTGTCCGCCCGGCGGGCATTTGCACAGTTTCCCACTAGTTTTTGGGTTTCCACGGCCTGCGGCAAAAAGTACCGTTTGCTCCATGGTATAGTGCAGCTACCGTACGGCATACAACATAAAGGGGGAAACGATCCAATGGCTGTTTTTACCAATATAAAGGAGAATGTACATACCCCGGAATCCGGCATCGGGGTGCTGCTGCCCGCAGGGGCCCGCTGGTCGGCAGATCGGAAGAGCGTCGTGTAGGGAAAGAGTGTAG
>ERZ809224.730-NODE-730-length-28469-cov-9.510664_pt1 | contig 28469 bp, 10 predicted proteins | sample MGYA00520513_ERZ809224 | MGnify/ENA primary metagenome ERZ809224 (study PRJEB31576, sample SAMEA3212658) | Homo sapiens | biome: human-gut; feature: human gut; material: fecal | place: Sweden | collected 2012 ... | reverse complement strand
AATGGTTTAAAGACGGAATCGAACAGGCCAACTCCAACAGTGTGATCTGGCGTGCCACCGAAGCCGGTTCTTATTATATTTTGGTACAGGAAGGAACCTGTACGGCCGTATCCGATGCGAAACAGGTAACCAAACCGGGCAACGCCGGAAGCATTACCAAACCGATCATCGCATCCGAACCAAACGACGGAAAATATTGTGCCGGCGGCGCTGTTTATTTAAGCATTACCAATACGACAGCTTATACCAATCCGACTTACAGCTGGTTCAAGGATAACGTTGAATTAAATGTAACTACTTCTTACCATATCGCTACCACTGATGGTGCTTATTTCGTTGTGGTAAAAGAAGGAACCTGTGTTTCAGGCTCCGATGTGGTGAACGTAAGCCAGGGTTCAGGTACAATAACCAAACCGGAGATCAGTTCTTTGAACAACAGTTATGAGATCTGTGAAGAAGGCGGCGAAGTTATCTTACGCCTAACCACTACTTATGCAAACGCGACCTACAAATGGTTTAAAGACGGAATCGAACAGGCCAACTCCAACAGTGTGATCTGGCGTGCTACCGAAGCCGGTTCTTATTATATCCTGGTTCAATCAGGAACTTGTACAGCCGTATCTGATGCAAGGCAGGTAACCAAACCGGGTAATGCGGGCTCCATAGCCAAACCGGTTCTGGATATTCATCCCGATAATGCGCAATATTGTATCGGAGGTAATGTATATATGTCTGTTACTAATTTAAATGCTTATACCAATCCTACTTTCAGCTGGTTTAAAGACGGAGTTGCATTAGGTGTCACTACTTCTTATTATATCACCCGGGTTAATGGAGAATATTTTGTGGTAGTAGAAGACGGAAATTGTACTTCCAGCTCTGAAAATATAAATGTTCAACAGGGAACAGGAACTATCGCTACTCCTCAGATGGATATTTATCCTGCCAGTCAGGAAATTTGTGGTGAGTTCGGAACAGTTGTGATGAGATTAAGAAATGCTTCTTCTTATCTTAATGCTACTTATCAATGGTATAAAGATGGCGTAGCCATAAGAAATGCCAATAAGATTATGTATTCCGCAGAAGAAGAAGGAACCTATTACTTGCAGATTATTACTTCTGACGGTTGCGGCGTGGTATGTGATCCTATCGAAATTACGAAGAACAATGCCGTAATTGCGGAAATCGACCTGGAAGTCTTCCCGGAAGATGCTATCATGAGGAATAATGATCCTATTGAAATGACCGTATTGAATGGGAATGATTATACCGGTGCTATGTATTATTGGTTTAAAGGAACCGACATCGTATCATCCGGTATTAACAAAGTAAGGTACGATGCTGCAGAAATAGGAGATTACCGCTTGTTGATCGTAGACGGAAACAGTTGCGCCGTATGGTCTCAGGAAGTGAATGTAAGAGACAGTGATTGTCCTGAATACGTACCTGAACCGGTTATCGTGGTTACTCCGTTGGCTAATGGCGATCAATATGATTTATGTTTACCGGAAGGATCCGTATTCTTCAGGGTAAGTAATAAAGATGATTATGATGCCCCGGCTTATCAATGGTACAAAAATAACAGTCCGATTGCAGGAGCTACTTCATTCTATCTCGAAGTTGTCAATAACGCGAACCTTGGTGCCGGAATTTACCGGTTATCCATAACCGACAAAGGATGTATCGTATATTCCAGAAGCTATAACGTAGTAAATAGTACCGGTACGATGCCTGTTAAACCGTTAATTTCCGCTCATCCGACCGGTGCGGTTATTTGTGGAAATGACGGAGCGGTTATTCTACGACTGACTAATCCGGAAGAATTTACCGGTGCTACTTACCAATGGTATAAAGATAATGAACCGATCGCGGGTGCGGGTAGTATTATTTATGAAGCTACTGCTCCGGGTCAATACCGTCTCTTCGTTGGAGAAGGAAATTGCAGCGCGATTTCCGGCCAAATCTCGGTAGTACCGGGAACCGGAAATATTGAAAAACCACGCTTGAACAAAAATCCGAATCAGGATGAGATTTGTAATAATGGTTCAATTCGCCTGGAAGTAGCCAACGCTTCTTCTTATGGCAATGTTACCTATTACTGGTATAAGAATACTGAAATCGTACAGGATGGTCCAAGTCCGTATTACTTTGCTACAACCGCAGGAACCTATTTTGTACAGGTTGTGGATGGCAATACCTGTTCGGCAGTTTCGGAAAAAGAAACTCTCAGGATGTCAGGATCAACCATTACTGCTCCGGTAATCACAACCTATCCTTCCACCAATATGATTTGCGGGGAAGATGGGGTAGTGGTACTCAGGCTTACAACGACATACCCGGCCGGTGCTACCTATCAATGGTATAGAAATAATATGCCTGTTGCCGGCGCTACTTCCGTGACTTATTCCGCCACCGAAGCCGGTGATTATCACCTCGAGGTGATCAGCCAGTCTTGCGGAGCATCTTCAACTCCTGTAACTATACAAAAACAGAACGGCTCTTCGATCAGCCTGCCTTTGGTAACGCTTGATCCGGAAGAGATGATCGAAAATGATCCCGTAGCTCTGACTTTTGCCAATATTAATGCTTACACCCAACCTTTATATCATTGGTTTACCAATGAAAAGACTACCTTGTTACAATCCAATGTCCTTACTTACGAAGCTACCGTAACCGGTACCTATTATTTATTAGTGGAAGATAACGGTTGTGCGAGATGGTCTAATGATATCGATGTAAGAGAAGCCTCTTGTGTTTTGGCAAAGCCGGAATTAAATGTAATTCCGGCCCAAAACCGGATTTGCGGAACCAACGGATCTGCCCTGATTCAGGTGAGCAACCGCAACGTATACGCCAATCCGACCTATCAATGGTATAGAAATAACGTAGCCATAGGCGGAAACACACCTACTATCGAAGTAACCCAGGATGGTACTTATCATGTGAAGGTTTCCGACGCGGATTGTTATAACTATTCCCTGACTGAAACAATTGTACGTGTATCCAGCGAGATTGCCAAACCTTTCGTGGAAAGAATCCCGAATGGCGATATCTGCGGTTCGGAAGGAAGTGTTATCCTGAGCTTTATCAATGTTCAGGAATATACCTCTCCCAGATACCAATGGTACAAAGATAATTATGCAATTACGAATGCTACCGAACTGATCTATGTAGTAACGGAACCCGGTAAATACCGCGTAGTGGTAGAGGATAATGGTTGTATGGCCATGTCGGCTGAGGAAGATGTGAGAAGAGTTTCGGGTCACATTACACAGCCTGAAATCTCCAGGTCGCCCGACAGTTACGATATTTGTATCAACGGCAGTATCCGCCTGGATGTATCCAATAAATCCGATTACGCAAGTAATGCGGTATATGTATGGTACAAAGGAGACAGACAGGTTCAGCGTAGTTCCCTTACTTCAGGTTTTGTGGCTACCGAGGCGGGTCAATATATGGTTCAGGTAATTGAAAACAGTTGTGCCGCAGTTTCGGAAACTACTACTCTCAATTCGGGAGGTGGCTATATCAATACACCAGTAATCGCGACTTATCCTGCCGATCCTGCTAACGGAAATAAGATCGTATGCGGTGAGAACGGCGTGGTAGTATTAAGATTAAGTAATACTTATGCACCCGGAACCACTTATCAATGGTACAAAGACGGTATCGCGATCGCACAGGCGACCGGTATTATCTATTCAGCCACTGAAACAGGTTCTTATTACGTGGAAGTGAAAAACTTTGAATGTGCTGCGGTTTCTGACCCGGTTTCTGTGGTGAAATCTTCCAGCTCGTTTATCCCGAAACCCGACCTTAGCATAGATCCGGAAGACGGACGTATCGTAGAAGGTTTATCAGCTGTATTGCAACTGGAAAATCCGAATGTTTACCCGGGACGCTATTGCTATTGGTTCAAAGGCGACCTTAACAGGTTCGAAAGCACGGCATCCGTAATCAGGCAGGGTGCGAACGAATTGTCCTACACTACGGATGAAATAGGTGATTATCGTTTACTTATCGTAGATGGTACTTGTGCCAGCTGGTCCGATTTAAAACAGGTTACCATAGATGGTATGTGCCATATCGCAGATCCTGTCGTAACGGCTGTATATGACATCACGAATGTTTGTGGCGCCAACGGTTCTGTTCTGTTACAGGTAAGTAACCGTGACCAGTATATAACTCCCGCTTACCAATGGTATAAAGATAATTCGCCTATCGGCGGACAGACACGTTCTACACTAGAACTTTCTGCCCAGGATGACGGATTATACCAGGTAGCGATTACGGATGGCTGTCGGAAAGTTTCCAATCCGGCTATCCCGATTACAACAAATAACAATGCTACAATTAAGCCTTTGGTAGCGAGAACACCGGTTAATGGTAACTTGTGCGGAGCTTCGGGAAGTGTTATCCTGACTTTCACCAATGTCCAGGAATTCCAGGGTGCTAATTACCAATGGTTTAAAGATAATTATGAGATACCGAATGCGAACGGCAGGATCTATGAAGTTACCCAACCCGGAAGATACCGTGTAGTGGTAAGGGATGGTAATTGCCTGGCCATGTCGGTGGAAGAAAATGTAATATCCCAGTCGGGTGCGATCAGGAAACCTCTCGTGTCCAAGACTCCCGACAGAAATACGATTTGTACTAACGGAAGTATCAGGTTAAGTGTAACCAATACGAATGAATATCCTTCTTCTGCGGGTTATGTATGGTATAAAGATGACCTGAGAGTAGGAGACGGTACTGATTTCGTGGCTACGGAACAAGGTACTTATTTCGTGCAGGTAATTGACGGAACATGTTCTGCAACATCCCGCCGCGAAGTGTTGACTCCTTCGGGAACCACTATCGTAGTTCCGGATGTGGTAAGCTATCCTGAATCCATTAATAAAACCATTTGTGGAGATTACGGTGTGGTAGTGTTCAGATTGAACAATGCTATCCAATACACCGGAGCTTCTTTCCAATGGTACAGGAATGACGAACCGATGGCAAACGAAAATGATATCGTACTTTCCGTGAGTGAAGCGGGTACTTATTATTTACAGATCATTTCCGGTGACTGCGGAGTTATTTCAACCCCGATAACCGTTATTAAGAACCCGGGAAGCGGTTCTATTGCAGATCCGAATATTTCTATGTTCCCGACCGACGGTGAAATACCGTCCGGTGGCTCGGTAACACTGAGCTTCAATAATAGCGCGGCTTACAGTTCGGGCGTAAAATATTATTGGTTCAGGGGTACTTCGGAAATCGTAGCTGAAAATACTTTAACTTATGCTGCTACCCAGACAGGAAGATACCGTTTATTAGTTGTTGATCATGATTGTGCGAGATGGTCTTCCAGAGAATTGGACGTAACGACGGGTTGTGATGCGGAAAAACCGATATTGACCGTTGTGCCTTCCGGTTCATCCGTTGTATGCACCCCTAACGGCGCTATCCTGTTGCAGGTAAGCAACAGGCAGGTTTACCTGAATCCTTCTTATGAATGGTATGACGGTAATACGATCATTCCGGGTCAGACCGGAGCTGCTTTGGAAGTAACGGCCGCAGGCAACTACAGGGTGAGGGTATCCGAAGCCGGATGTAAGAATTATTCTGATGTCCAGTCAATCGGAACCAGCAATGTTCCCGGTCTCGAAAGACCATTGGTTAGCCGTATTCCTTCCGGAGGTATATGCGGTAACGACGGAAGTGTGATCTTACGCTTTACCAATGCTGCGGATTTCACCGGCGCAACCTACCAATGGTATAAAGATAATTTTGCTATTCCTAATGCTACCGAAGAAATATATGAAGTAACCCAGGCAGGAAAATATCGTATTGTCGTTATTGACGGCGGTTGTATGGTCATGTCTGCTGAAGAGGATATCAGAACGAATACTTCTTATTCCATAGACAAACCTTTGGTGTCAAAATCTCCTGATAAAACGGAAATCTGCGTAAACGGCAGTATCCGTTTAACGGTAACCAATACCTCTTCTTATGATCAGGCTACCTACATTTGGTACCGCGGATCGGAAGAAGTACAGAGAAGTGCGGTTCCGAGTTATGTGGCTACGGCAGGCGGAAGATATTTCGTACAGGTGATAGATGGTAACACCTGTTCCGCGACATCGGAAAGAATTCCTCTCACCATGGGATCGTCTTCTATCTCCACTCCTGAAATCACTGTATATCCGGAATCTAACGATGTGTGCGCGAATAATGGCGTGGCCGTTATCAGGCTTACAAACAGCGCTTCCTATACCGGAGCTGCTTATCAGTGGTATAAAAACGGAATGCCTATATCCGGTGAAACCGGTACGGTGCTTTCCGTAACCCAGGCAGGTGACTATTATATCGAAGTGGCAACCATAGATTGCTATGCGGTTTCAAGAACGGTTACGATAAGAAGAAACAGTTCCTGTACCATAGATCCGCCACGTATCGCCGCCACCCCGAGTGATGCTATGATCGTGGGCGGTAACCCCGTACTCCTGACGTTACAGAACCCGGGTTCCTATACTTCACCTCAATATTATTGGTTTAAGGATGGTGAAACGGTTGTACAACAAGGTACCGACTTTACCTATAGTGCTACGGTTCCGGGATTCTATAAACTGTTAGTGGTAGAGACAGGAAAAGCGGCATGGTCTAATGAGATCGAAGTAAAAGAAAGTGTATGCCCGACGGCTACCCCGCTTCTGTCAGTAGAACCGCAATCCCTTGATATTTGCGGTGTGAACGGCAGTGTTTATATGAGTCTCTTAAATATTAGCGATTTCACTTCCGGTGCCCGTTTCGAATGGAGAAGGAATAACGTGGTGATCGCTAACAGCAATTTCCCGTATTACAATGCAACTGAAGCCGGTTTATACGAACTGAGGGTTTATGACAGGGTGAATAGTGAAAGCTGTTTGGGTGTTTCCCAGAGTTACCAGGTTACCAAAACTCCTGCTTCTTTTATTGAACCACTCGATATCAGGATGACACCTTCCAGCGGTATCTTATGTAACGACGGTAGCGTAATACTTTATGTATACAACCGAGGTGCTTATGAAGATGCAACTTATCGCTGGTATAAAAACGGCCTTCTGATCCAGGGTGCTACCGGCAATACCTATGAAGTAAAATATGAGAATCAGGCGGAAACCAGGGCAACATACACCGCTCAGGTAATTGAAGGTGGTTGTGGCGCCGTATCCGTTGATGAACTTATCGTGAATAAATCTAACAATACCGCCATTAAACCGATCGTAGCCGCATCCGGAACGAAAGTTTGCGGTGAACACGGAAGTGTATTGTTAATGTTCAGCAACGAGAGTGACTTCGGTTCGGGTACTAAATTCTACCAGTGGTTCTATAATAATGAACTTATCGCCGGAGCTACCAGCCCTACTTATGAAGCCGAGTTAGGCGGAGATTACAGGTTACAGGTTGTGGCAGGTTCCTGCGGCGCCTTCTCCGATGTGGTTTCCCTGATCGGCAGCGGGGATGAAATTCCAAAACCGAAAGTTGAAACTTCACCTGTGAACGGACTTATCTGCGGTACGCAGGGAAGTGTAATGCTCTATCTCACCAATGTTGACGAATACAATAATCCTACTTACCAGTGGTATAAAAATAATATGCCGATCCAGGGTGCTACCGGATCTTCTTACGAAGCTTTCGAGAGAGCGTCCTATCGTATCCAGGTATCTGAAAACGAATGTTCGGCATTATCCGTGCCAAGGGCAGTGAATACCAGTGCTACGGAAATCGAAAAACCATTGGTTGAAGTAAGACCTGATGCTGCTGAAATTTGCGGAGAAAACGGAGTTATCACGCTTCGTCTGACCAATCCTGAAGTTTATCAGAACGGTATCTATATCTGGTACAGGAATGATATCATGATACCGGATGCAAATACTGCCATATATCACGCTACTGAAGCCGGTGCATACCGTATCCAGGTAGTGGATGACCGTTGTGCGGCATTCTCACGTACCATCGACCTCAGGAAGAATAACAGTTATATTGCGAAACCTGAATTAGCATTGACACCTGCTAACGGTTATCTTTGCGGTGAAGGCAGCGTTGTTACTCTAAGCGTCAATAATGCTTCACAATATAACAATGCTACTTATGTATGGTATAACGCTAACGGAATCGTACAGGAAGGTACTTCTTCCATATTTGAAACCTCAGCCGAAGGCGATTATTACGTCCAGGTAATCGACGGAACCTGTTCTTCACTTTCCATAACCAAAGAAGTGAGAATCACGACCGGTAATTTCAACAGACCTGAAATCGCTTCTACTTCCGGCGGATACAATGTATGTGGTGCCAATGGAGTGGTTATTATGCAATTAACCAATGCCGGCGACTATACACAGCCTGTTTATCAATGGTATAGGAACGATATCGCCATTACGGGAGCCGTAACTGAAATTTATCAGGCTACCGAAGCAGGAAGTTATACGTTGAGAGTAACCGACGGAGATTGCAGTGCGTACTCATTATCACGTAGTGTGACGAAAGACAACAGTTCCATCACCAAGCCGGTAATTGCCAGGAATCCTGATACGGAATATATCTGCGGTGAATACGGAAGTATACTGTTATCCGTAGCTAACAGCTCTTCATACAGAAACGCTACCTATATCTGGTTTAAAGGAACTACCATTGTACAAAACAGTGCGGTTCCGACTTACGAAGCTGAAACTGAGGGTACTTATTACGTACAGGTATCGGAATCAGGATGCTCATCCGTATCCGAAACCGTACAACTCAGAACTTCATCTGCGGTATTCGCTAAACCTGTTATCGCTTCTTCTTCCGGAGAATACGTAATTTGCGGTGATGACGGAGTTGTAACCTTACGATTGACCAATCCGGGTGATTATACCAATCCTTCATATCAATGGTACAAAAATGGTATTGCGATTACGGGTGCTACGGATATCATCTATCATGCGACATCGGAAGGTGAATATAAAATCCAGGTATTGGACGGACTTTGCGGAGGTTTCTCGGTAGGTAAAAATGTGACTAAAGAAAATACCTATATTGAAAAACCGCGCTTATCATTATCACCTGCTTCAGGTATCATCACCGATGGTGAAAGTGTAACGATTACCGTAACCAATCATTCGGTATATACCAATCCTTCTTATATATGGTACATGGGTACGCAGATCGTTGAACAAAACGGAACTTCGACTTATCAGGCTAATGTTGCCGGTACTTACTATGTTGAGGTGGTTGACGGTAATTGTTCTTCTATTTCAGATCCGGAAGAATTAAGACGTTCCGGTCTGGCCACTCCTCAGGTAAGCTCACAACCTGCCAGCAATACTATTTGCGGTGTTAATGGCGTGGTTGTATTGAGACTGGAAAATGCGGACGTTTATTATAACCCGATCTTCCAATGGTACAGGAATGATGTAGTAATACCCGGCGCGACTGCTATCGTATATCACGCCACACAGGCAGGTAATTACAGGATACAGGTTGAAACTCCGTTCGACGAGATCTATTCTGAACAGATTGTAATCACTCAAAACGGTGGTGATATCGACAGGCCGGAACTGATCTCCATACCTGAAAGCGCGTTGTTATGCGGTGACGGTGGTAACGTGGAATTCCAGGTTAGCAATGCGTCCGACTATACGAATCCTACTTACATTTGGTATCATGGAACTGATGTAGTTCAAAACGGACCTCTCTCTACCTACCTGGCTTCTACTACGGGAGTTTACTATGTACAGGTTGTGGAAAGCGGATGTTCCTCGGTTTCGACGAGTGTCAATGTAAGGAATTCAGGTAACAATATTGCGAGAGCCCGTATCTCGGCTATTCCCCAATCCAATAATATTTGCGGAAATAACGGAGTAGTGATCTTAAGATTAGACAATGAAGACGATTATGCGAACGCTTCTTACCAATGGTACAGAAATGATGTGGCTATTGCAGGGGCTAATACTGTCCTTTACCAGGCGACTACAGCCGGAAGCTATAGTATCAGGGTTGAGGATGGCGATTGCTTAACGTATTCTTCAAGTATAAATGTAACTAAAGATAACGGTTTTATTGAAAGACCGACTCTGGACTTATCACCGGCTACAGGAATTATCAGTGAGGGCGGTAGCGTACTTTTAACGGTAAATAACCATTCTGTCTATACCAATCCGACATATATATGGTACCGTGGCACTGAAATTCTCCAAAACAATCCTTCATTTACCTACAATGCAACCGTAGCCGGTGTTTATTATGTACAAGTTGTGGAAGGTGGTTGTTCGGCTGTGTCTGAACCTGAAGTATTAAGGCAATCGGGTGTTGTAGTACCCACGCCTCTGATCACTTCACTGCCTGAAAGCAATACGATATGCGGTAATAACGGTGTTGTGATCCTTCGGGTAACCAATCCGGGAGACTACCAGAATCCTGAATTCCAATGGCTGAAAGATGGAATTCGTATTCCGGGTGCCACCACAACCGTTTACCATGCCCGTGAAGAGGGTAACTATCAGGTGCAGGTGATTGATGTGGGCGGAGCTGCCAATTCCCGTACGATTAATATTCGTAAGGATGCCGACAGCTATATCCCGCAACCGTTACTGGCTAAAAATCCTGTTAGTGGTTACCTCTGCGGTGATTTCGGGAGCGTGTTCCTTTCCGTGACCAACAAAGCGGAATTTAACAATGCGACATATGTATGGTACCATGGAAATGAAATCGTTCAAAACGGTCCGCGTTCTACTTTCGAAGCACACGCTACGGGAGAATATTACGTGCAGGTGATCGAAGGAGACTGCTCCTCCGTATCGACATCCGAATTTGTAAGGCCTTCTTCAACCACGATTAACGAACCATACATTATTGCGACTCCCGATAGTAGAAACATTTGCGGCGAGAACGGAGTTGTTGTTCTTAGAATGACCAATGCCGAGGATTATCCGAACGCTACGTATCAGTGGTACAGGTATAACGAGCCTGTTCAGGGTGAAACCTCAACCATGCTTGTCACTACCATAGCAGGTGAATACAGGATCCATGTTATGCAGGATCATTGTGCCGCCTTCTCACTTCCGATCAATGTAACCAAAGACAATAGCTTTATTGCGAAACCTATTCTGGCTAAAACTCCGGATTCGGGATACATTTGCGGTGAAAACGGAAGCGTTTTGATCTATGTGACCAATACCGACCAGTACAGCAATCCTACTTATATCTGGTATACGGGTACGCAAATTATCCAGAGAGGCTATGTTCCTTCGATTGAAGTAATATCCGAAGAAGATTATTACGTACAGGTGATAGACGGTGGTTGCTCATCATTATCTGATCCTGAAAGGGCCATACCTTCTGCTTCCTTTATCGCGGAACCGAATGTGGTGTCTATACCGGATAACAATGTAATATGCGGCAATAACGGAGTTGTATTACTGAAACTGACCAATGAAGACGAGTATGTAAATGCCGTTTACCAGTGGTTTAAAGACAGTATCGCGATCCCGGGTGCCAATTCTATCATTTACCATGCGACTGAAGCAGGTGAATACAGGCTTATCGTAGTGGATGAAGTATGTGCTGCGTTCTCCGTGAATATTACGGTAAGAAAAGAAAACGGAAACATCGCAAGACCGCAGGTTGTTAAAGCACCTGAAAGCGGTAATATATGCGGGGCTAACGGAAGCGTTATGTTGTCCGTATCTAATCACCAGCAATATGTAAATCCGGTATACCATTGGTATCGTGGAACACAACTGGTACAGGAAGAATTATTCCCGACCTACGAAGCTCTGGTTGCAGGTGAATATTATGTACAGGTGGTGGATGAAGGTTGTGCTTCCGTATCTGCGAGAACAACTGTAAGGTCATCTTCTTCCCAGATCAACGAGGTTGTGGTATCGGCCACTCCGTCCAGTCAGAATATTTGCGGTAATAACGGTGTTGTGATATTAACCGTTGAGAACGAAGCATCTTACAGTAATCCTACCTATCAATGGTACAGGAATAATGTATTAGTGCCGAATGCCAACGATGAAATTTACCACGCCACTACGGCGGGCGAATACAGGGTGCAGGTGATCGAAGAACCGTGTGCCGCTGTTTCCGCTCCTTTGACGATCACCAGGGATAACAGCTTTATACCGAAACCTTTCGTTAATACAAGCTCGGAAAACAATGTGATCTGCGCACCGGGAAGCCACGTGACGTTGACCGTAACCAATAACCAGGATTACACCAATGCGCAATACATCTGGTATAACAATTCGGAAGTGGTGCAACGCGGAACCGATCACAATTATGATGCTACTGTTGCCGGAACCTATTATGTTCAGGTAGTGGAAGGCGGATGTTCGTCGGTTTCACTGGTTGAAGTGATCACGGTGAATACGGATCCGATGCCGACTGCCAATATTTCGGGTGATATTACGATCCTTCAGGGAAGCAGTGCCGATATTACCATCGACCTTACCGGTACGGCGCCATGGCTCGTGGAATTCACTAACGGCGTTAGCGTGACGGTTTACAATACGCCTTACGTATTTACGATATACCCGATGTCCGATACTACGATCACACTGAGCCGGGTAACCGATGCAGTGGGTTGTCCTAATAAGGTGGAAGGATCCGTAACCATCCGGGTGTATGAAAAGCCGACGCTTATCATCGATGAGATCCACAAAGTATGTATTACCGACGCGCAGATTTACATCGATTATGAAAGAGTGGTGGATCTTCCGTTGAACTATACGTTGAGATTCTCTCCGGAAGCTATAGCCGTTGGATTCCAGAACAGAGTGACTCCGTTGCTGCTGCCTGATAATGAAATTACGGTCAGGATGCCGGCCAACGTTATCCAAGGTGACTATGATGTTGATCTCACTATTAGCTATGGGGCTTATACGATTACCTATCCGATCGTAATCCGGGTAGTGCCGACATTAGCGATAGCTCAACAGCCGGTATCTTCGGACGCCTTATGTACCGATTTCGATCTTAACCTTTCGGTGGATGCCGTGGGTGAAGACCTGACCTACCAATGGTACTTTAACGGAAACCCGATCCCGGGAGCCAGAGCCAGTACGTATACGGCAACCTTTGCCCCGGATATGGCAGGTTCTTATCATGTGATCGTAAACAGTTTCTGTGGAGGTCCGTTGTCGAGCCAGATCGTGTCTATCCAGGAAAAGAACCTCCAGATCAGTATGAAATGGGATGATGTGATCTTTGTCAAGAATACGAATGAAAGATACAGGTCATACCAATGGTATCTCAATGGAGAGCCGATTCGTACCGACGGAACTAACCAATACTACCATAATCCGCGCGGACTTAACGGGGAATACACCGTAAGGGCTTATTATGAAAACGGCTCCTATGATGAAAGTTGTCCGGTTTCCGTAAGCAGCGGCCGCAATATGCGCGTAATGGTTTATCCTAATCCTGTGGAAGCTAATCAACAGATCAGTGTCCTTATAGAAACGGGCTATGACGAAGCGGTGGATGCGAAAATCGAACTTTATGACATCACCGGAAGAATCCTGCTCAATACCGTAACCCGTCAAACCATTACTGAATTACCGGTAAGAGTGGCTCCGGGAACTTACGTTGTCAGAATTACTACTCACGATGCACAGGTATTTGTCCATAAAATCATCGTTAAATAATATTTATTTCATTCTCCGGAATCTTTCCGGATTCCGGGGAATGTTTGAATTTGAATAAGGAAGAATATTTAAGAACTAAAATTTTAAATGAATTGAAAATGAAAAAAATAAATATTATCATATTATTAATGGCAATAAATACCCTCCTTTTCGCTCAGGAAGCAGGTTCACATCTGACGATTTCCGGAGGGGCCGGTGCTACTAAATTTAATTTCAAGTTAAAGGAATTAGACTCTTTTGGAAAGAATAAAGTCAGGTTAGGCGGTTTGGCCACAATAGGCTATTCATATTATTTTTCACAGAATTGGGGGATATCCACCGGTGTGGGATTCTCTTATTATGAAGGATACGGTAAATATGAATCACCCTTTTCCAAAGACAATTATTTTAACCTGGGAAACCAGATCGATGATGATTTTATCTCGGGAAGTAGCAGGAATTATGAATTACGGGCCCGTCTTGCCAATTGGGAAGAAAGGCAATCCGGCTATTTTATCGAAATTCCGTTGACGCTTAATTTCCAGTATAAATTCGGGGAAGAAAAACGTCACGGGATCTATGCGGCGCTGGGTGTGAAAGCCCAGATTCCGGTGCAAAGCCAGTTTAAAGTAATCGATAATATGAACGCCCAGGAAGGCGGATTAAATGTTACCGGTTATTATCCTGATGAAGGTGGACTGGAGATGGGATTATATTCGATCTCGGAAGTCAATAAACATGGATTCGGTGTGGTACATAATCCCAATGAAAGACTGGGTTGGAACGGTAAAACCGATATCAAGAACAGCTTTGCCGTAACCGGTGAATTCGGATTCCTGATCGGCATGGGTAAACGGGTTGATTTTACATTGGGCGTATACCTGGATTATGGTTTTAATGATATTAAAGGATCAGGAAGCAATGCTACACTGATGGAAGCTCCCGAACATTATCTTCCTAATGCGAATGACAATACCGGAGGAGGAATTAAATATAACGGAATGATCAATTCCAACCGTACCGACCGGGTTAACCTGATCTCTTACGGCGGAAAAGCCGGTATCCGGATCAAGTTAGGAAAACTGGCATCCGATAAGAAACTGGAAGATGAAGCGAAAAAACAGCGCGAACTGGATGAAGCCAATAAACGTATCGCAGACAGTCTGGAAAAATTGATGAAAGATATGCAGGACAGGCTCAATCAGTTATCCAATACGGATACCCGTAATGACGGTATGGCTACCATCAAAGGTATGGTACTGGATTCTAAAACCCGTCAACCTCTTTCCGCAACCGTTGAACTTAATGATCCTGTTTCCAATAAGGTACTGGCAGCTGTGGTTTCCAATGCCACAACCGGAGAATACTTATTCACCATGCCTGTAGGAAGCGAATATGTGATCAACGCTAATAAGGAAGGATACATCTATTATACGGATAAGATCGATATTCCGGCGACGGAAAAAGCGCCGGTGATCAATAAAGTCATCGTCCTGGATAAAATTGAAGTGGACAGGACCGTAGTATTGAAGAATATCTTCTTCGATTTCGGAAAAGCTACTTTGAGACCGGAATCTTTAGGCGGTATCGATAATATATACAGGTTGATGATGGAAAATCCGACCGTGGAACTGGAAATATCCGGACATACTGACAATGTGGGTTCCGCAGCTTACAACAGGAAACTCTCTTTAGAACGCGCGGAAGCAGTTGTAAATGTACTGGTTGAAAAAGGAGTTTCACGCAGCCGCTTAATCAGTAAAGGATACGGTTTCGACAGGCCGGCGGATACCAACAGCACTCCGGAAGGCCGTGCCGCTAACCGCAGAACCGAATTTAAAATTATCAAGGAATAAAGAAACTTCAATTATTTCCGTAATTGATTTTAGCACAATATTATTTTGAATTTCAGAAAAGAGAGGCGAAAGCCTCTCTTTTTGATTAAAGAGTTTATGAATAGCAGTATTTTTTACCTCTAATCACTTTTTATCATTCTGGATAAATTCTTGGATCAATGAGTAGACCGAAATGAGTCATAAAATCTAAATATTACGGATAATTATTTAGCTTCTATAATCTCCTTTAAGGACTATGGTGAAGTTTATATAAGAAAATCAATTACCATTGTCATATTGAGCAATGGCGAAACCTCTTAGTATTTCATAATACCATGCTTTCAATAATGATTATTATCGACATAGTTAAATCCAAAGAAGGTATGAAATTGAGGACTGTCATGTTGGCGATAGCGAAACGTCCTTTAGAATTTAATCTCAAAAAAGTAATTACCGGCTTTTTATTTGCTTTAAGAATTGGATCAACTGATTAAACCCATGCAAGAAAATAGTATTCTTTATTCGTATTGTACAGTAACTCGAATTCGTGGGCAGTTAGCGAAGGTTTTCTTTTAATAAAAGATTTCAGGGTTGAGATTTTCAATCCTGATCCTGTAAGAAAATGATACAATTCGACCGGCTTTGTTCCGTAGTAATCACTGGCGCCTAATCCGAATTCAAAGATCACAAAAGGCTGATTCCTCTTAATGAGGTCTTTTCCACCTTTCAATACATCGAATTCACCACCTTCAACATCTATTTTAATAAAGTTGATCTTTAAATCTTTTGGTATTATCTCATCCAGTGTGCGTAATTCCACCTGAATTTCTTCGATCTCGGGATCCTTAATATCGTATTTTCTTTTATTAATACCACTGTATGCCGGAGCATTTTTTACCAGCTGAAAAGTAGTAGTTCCCGTTTTATCGGAAAGCGCATAAGGTAATATTTCCGCTTTTCCCTTGTATTTGGTTTTCAGGTGGTCGTATAAATAGGGTATCGGCTCGAATCCGTAATGCTTTCCGTCAGGGGAATATTGTAATATATAGTCCAGTATTTCTCCTTTATGGCACCCGACATCAATACAATTGAATCCCGGACGGATCACCTCTTTCATGATCGCCTTGGTCAACCGGTCATACTCCAGGTTTTTGGTTAAATCCAGGTGCAGGAAGTTCAGTAGGGTTCGTAAGTGATCTTTAGCGCTCATTTTAAATGGTTAAGGTAAAACAACTTTACCGGTAGCATTACAAATTAAAAAAGCTGTCTCGCTTTTTGAAACAGCTTCCTTGGGGGTGAGGTCTCTTCCGGATTCGAACCGGAGTAAACGGTTTTGCAGACCGGTGCCTAACCACTCGGCTAAGAGACCAATGCGGCTGCAAATATACAAAAAAAGTTGAAAATAAATCTAAAAAATAAGGTTATGGAATAATTATGAACAAAACCTGCGTCCGGTTTGTCACAAGCTCGTTCTAATTGCCTTATCCTTAACCGGCTTTTTTGTATTTTTGCATACTTTATAAACTAATTTTTATATTAATACGTTATTACTACTCTATTAAAAAAAACTCTATGAAATATATCATTTCAATATGGGTCACCATATTTCTTGTTACATTATCCGTTTTTTCATACGCCCAGAATTCTTCTTACCAGCTCAACAATACCAAGATGAACCAATTGCTGAGGTCTGTGAACGATCTTTATGTGGATACGGTGAATTTTGATAATCTGGTGGAAAAAGGAATTGTTGAAATGCTCAAAGACCTCGATCCGCACTCCATCTATATTCCCAAAAAAGATGTGCAACAAATGAACGAGCCTTTGCAGGGTGCATTTGACGGAATAGGCGTTACTTTTCAGCTTATTAAAGATACGATCAATGTAATGGAAGTCCTGGTCGGAGGGCCGTCGGAAAAAGTCGGACTAATGGTGGGAGATAAGATCCTTCAGGTAGACACGGCCATAGCTACAGGGAACCATGTCAATAACCGTTGGGTGCAAAATCATTTGCGCGGGAAAAAGGGTTCTAAAGTTGCCGTTCGTGTAAAAAGAGGACGCCGGTCCGATCCTTTGGATTTTCTTATTACCAGGGATAAGATCCCAATGAATAGTATCAATGTCAGTTTTATGGTGGACAAGAAAACCGGTTATATTCGTCTGGAACGCTTTGCCCAGACTTCTCCGGAGGAATTTGAAACCGCCCTCACCAAACTCAAGGCACGGGGAATGGAAAACCTTATCTTCGATCTTCGCGGTAATGGCGGTGGTTATCTGGATGTCGCCTTCAGGATTTCCAACCAGTTTATTAAAGCCGACCAGATGATTGTGTATACCGATAATTTCAGAAACCAGAAGCAGGAGTATATGGCTACCGGCGACGGTTCATTTAAAAAAGGAAAACTGATAGTCCTGGTAGACGAGAACTCGGCTTCGGCCAGCGAGATCGTTTCCGGTGCGGTACAGGATTGGGACAGGGGCCTTATTATGGGACGGCGTACTTTCGGTAAGGGACTGGTACAAAAACCGCTTTATCTCGCCGACAGGTCAATGATCCGCCTTACAACTTCCTATTACTATACGCCTACCGGCCGTTGTATCCAGAAACCTTATAATGACGGACTGGATAAATATTACCAGGATCTGAACAACAGGTACAGGCACGGCGAATACCTGACGGCCGACAGTATTTCTTTTCCGGATTCTCTTAAATATTATACGCCTAATAAACGGGTAGTTTACGGCGGCGGAGGTATCATGCCGGACATTTTCATCCCGATCGATACGACCAAATATTCCACCCTGTACAATGAATTGGTAAGGAAAGGTATTTTCGGTAGTTTTACATTGGATTATATGGAAGCCAACCGTGAAAGATACAAAGCCTTGTATCCTACCATTGAAGATTTTAAAAGGGATTTTGAAGTTTCCGACGAACTCTATAACACTTTTATGAATTATGCGAGAAAAGAAGGAGTGAAGGATACGGTGCCGTTGAATCTTTCATCCCGTTTATCCGGTTTTGTCAAAAGTAAGAAAAGCGAGATAGATTCGCTCTATTCCGATATAACCGATCTGCAGGATACCAGAGCTCTTGATGAACTGCTTACCGCTTACGTACGGGAATCGTATAATGAAACGGTTAAATTGAGAAATGAGAATAGAGCTCCGGAATTTATTAACGAATACCTGAAGTTTGAATTCGCCCGTAATTTATTTAATTTCGGGGATGCTTACCAGGTATTCCTTCAAAGCGACGATGCTTTTCTGCAGGCAGTGGGCTTAATGCAGGATGACAAGACATTTAAAAGGTTTAAAGTGTCTCATTAATGATTTCCAAACAGACCGTCGATGAGATCATGCTGGTCTCAAAAATTGAGGAAGTAGTAGGAGATTTTGTTTCCTTAAAAAAACGTGGGCAGAATTGGGTAGGGGTATGTCCCTTCCATGATGATAAAAATCCGTCCATGTATGTAAGTCCCCGTTTAGGTATTTTCAAATGTTTTGTATGCGATACCGGAGGTAATGCCGTCCATTTTTTAATGGAACACGAAAAAATATCATACCCCGAGGCGTTACGATACCTGGCTAAAAAGTATAATATCGCTCTGGAAGAGGAAGAGGAGAAAACTCCCGAAGAAAAAGCTCTGCAGAGTGAACGTGAAAGCATGTTTATCCTGAATACTTTCGCGGAAAAGTATTTTGCAAACCAGTTAAACACTTCCGATGAAGGTAAAGCTATAGGGCTTTCCTATTTTAAAGAAAGAGGTTTTACGGAGGCTACCATCCAAAAATTTAAATTGGGATATAATCCCGACGGGTGGGATATTTTCACGCACGAAGCCTTGAAAAACGGTTATGCGTTGGATCTTCTTTTAAAAACCGGACTTACCAAACAAACGGAGAACGGTAAGCAATACGATTTTTACCGGGGAAGAGTCATTTTTCCGATCCATAACAGTTTGGGTAAAGTCGTGGGTTTTGGGGGCCGGACCCTGAAAAAAGATGATAAATCGGCCAAATATTTTAATTCTCCCGAAAGTGAGATCTATCATAAAAGCGATATCCTTTACGGATTTTATTTCGCTAAGAAAACAATCCGCAGCAAAGATAACGTATATCTCGTGGAAGGTTATACGGATGTGATTTCTCTTTCGCAGGCTGGCATCGAGAATGTAGTGGCATCTTCCGGTACGGCATTGACCGACAGGCAGATCAAATTACTATCCTCCCAGACTCTGAATATTACGGTACTGTATGACGGCGATTCCGCCGGTGTAAAAGCTTCCATGCGCGGAGTGGATATGTTGCTGGAAGCCGGACTCAATGTGAAAGTGGTATTATTGCCGGAAGGCGAGGATCCGGATTCGTTCGCCCGCAAACATTCGAATACGGAACTTGCCGGTTACCTGGAAAAAGAAGCGACGGATTTTCTGCTTTTTAAAGTGAAAGTAATGTCGAAAGAAGCGGGAAAAGATCCGGTGAAACGTGCTGCCATGGTAAACGAAATGATCGGAACCATCGCCGGTATCAAAGATCATATTGTCCGTGCTTTTTATGTGAAAGAATGCGCCGAAATATTCGACCTTTCCGAAGAAGTGTTGAATGTCCAGCTAAGAAAAGCCGTTTGGGAGAAAATTAACAAAGGGAAAAAAGACCGGTCGGTACCTTTACAGGAAAATATTCCTCCGCAGGAAAAACCTGTGAAAAAAGAAAAGCCTCTGGAAGAGATCGAAAAGAAGATCATCCTGCTTATTCTTAAATTCGGGATGTACGAAATCGATGTGGAAAAGAAAAATGACGACGGATTGAAAATATTTGCGAAGACCCGGATTGATCAGCATATTTTCGACGAGTTGTATGAGGATGATATTTGCCTGTCGACACCTTTATACAGGGCTATATATGAAGAGTACGCATTATTCGCACCCAATGCTCCCGACCAGGATGCGATCAAGAAGTTTTTTTCTTTGCATGAACAACAGGAAATACGTAATTTCGTACTCACCCATCTGATCAATGCGGATCCTGATTATAGTCCGGAATGGGAAACCCGGTTTGACATGACCACGAATACCTTGTCCAATAATCTCCAGAAATTGAACAGTGAAGTAGAATCACATCTCAATATGCTTAAATTGCGTATTTTAGAAGAGTATAAAACGCAATTGATGCAGGAATTATCACAGGATCACTCTCAGGAAGTTATCGATGGTATTACCTTAAAATTAACGGTTATCCTGGAAAGACGAAAAGAATTGGCCCATATCCTGGGTTCTGTGGTAACGAATTAAAAAATAATATTTCACTTCTGGCTTCTAAGGGAATTGTTGCGAACAATCAAAATCCATTCAAAATATTCTATTTCCTTTTGATATGGTATGTATAATCTTTTGATGACCATGTTTCAGGTCAATATATAAAAAAACACCGACAGATATTCTGCCGGTGTTTTCATAAAGTATTATATCAATTTATTTATTCAGTCGCTTTCTCTAATTTTTTCATAATAGAGAAGATGAAGATAGCGGATACTACGCAACAGATCACGAAAATTCCCCATAATAAATAGAGATCGATGCGGTTCCACATCAAACTACCCACAAACAATAATTTATTTCCGACTGCAGTTGCCAGAAGCCATCCACCCTGCATTAATCCCTGGAATCTTTGCGGAGCTACTTTGGATACAAATGACAATCCCATCGGACTCAGGAATAATTCTGCTATGGTAAGTACCAAATAACTACTCATTAACCAATACGGAGATACCCTTGAAGATTCCGGTGGTGCAGCTCCATCGAGAAGGTGAGGAGATACCAGGTTGAGAGATGCTATTAATACGATCACGAAACCCAGTGCGGCGATGATCATACCGTAACCGATTTTTTTCGGGGTTGAAGGTTCTTTGCCTTTTCTGGCAAGATATGCGAAGAATCCCATAACCAAAGGTGTGAGGGCTACTATAAACAGCGGATTGAAAGATTGGAAAATCTCAGGTGAGATAGGGTTACTCGCACTATAAGTGGTGGTGAAGTAGTAGCATAAACCGCCGCCAACTAAGAAAAGAACACAACCGATAATCCGGTTCCTCAGATTCGATTTTCTAAGAGCTAGTACGGCACCGCCTATAGTTGCAATTACACATAAAATCGACCAAAGGTTAAAGAACAGGTTCGTGAAAGGACCAACCTCTTTAACAACATAGTCACGTGCGAATAACGTAAGCGTTAATCCGTTCTGATGGAAAGACATCCAGAAAAATATTACAACACAGAAAACGAGGCAGAGTGATACTACTCTTGGTCTTTCTTCTTTGGTGGATATCTGGAACATATAAGCTACGAAAGCTACGAATAATCCGATGGCTAACCCTAATTTATAGTCTATTTGCTGGATACCAGTTGACATTCCCAATAAATGGAATAAGAAAGTAATAACTCCCAGTAGTATAACCGGAATAATGAATTTTCCAATGTTCAGGGATTTCTTTTCGACTACCGGAGTCGATTCCACAGCCACGGCTTGAGCAGCAAGTTCTTTGCTTTTGGAAGGTAATAATTTGTTAAAAATAATATAAACCAACAGGGAGACAATCATGGCTACAGCCGCAATGGCAAATGCCCAATTATAACCTCTGGAGAATACATCGATATAATTCTGTGCGAAACCCATAAGGTCGGTAACAGGTTGTCCGTTGATCACGGCTGCGTTTGCCAGTTCCTGAAATTGTGAGGTATCCTGTAAGGTTCCGTTCATCATTTGGTGTGCCAAGGATGGCAAACTGCCGTCATGAAGGAAACCATTTTTTTCCAGCCACCAGTTCCTGACGCCTGTAGCGATAAAAGGGGCGAAGAAAGCGCCCACGTTGATTCCCATATAAAATACCATAAAAGCACTATCTCTGAGATGTCCGTATTGTTTGTTGTCGTATAATTGTCCGACAACAGCCTGGAGATTCCCCTTAAATAATCCGTTCCCAAGGGCAATGATCAATAAACTGAGAAAAGATACGGTAAGGGACATCCCGGGTATGGCAATCATGACGTATCCCACAAACATAACGATCTGACCGACTAAAATAACGGTTTTATATTTCTTGGTCCAATCTGCGAAAATACCTCCTACAAGAGCCAAAGCATAAATGGCAAAATAAAACCAACTGTAATAATCACCGGCTTCAGCTTCCGTTAAACCATATCTGGCTTGAAGGAACAGCACCAGGATGGCCATCATGGTGTAAAACCCGAAACGCTCTCCCATATTGGTGAAAAACGCTACAAATAAACCTTTAGGGTGGTTTTTAAACATAATAATTTTTTTTATTGGTTAATAAATATTTGGTCAGAAGTAAATTATAATAAGGCATCGATCTTGGATACGATCTCGTTTTTCTTAACTAATCCCACCAGGGTATCTTTTACTTCCCCGTTTTTTACGAAAACCAACATTGGGATATTCCTGACACCGAATTGAACGGCAATATCGTTGTTTTCATCGGTATCACATTTTCCTATTACAGCTTTGTCTTTGTATTCCTCAGCCAATTCTTCAATAATAGGAGAGAGTGCACGACAAGGTCCGCACCATTGCGCCCAGAAGTCGATTACTACTAATTGTTCGCCTTCCATCAGCGATTGAAAATTATCAGAATTAATTGCTAATGCCATAATTTTTTATTTTAAATATTAATATTTGAATTCCAAATAGTGTCGGCAAATATACGAAAACTATGAATAAATTTTAACACGGATCGTAAAAAGTGGCACGGGATTATACTTCCTCTACCGCTTCTTTGAGTCTTTCCGCGTTTTCCGCAACCTGTAAAGCTTCGATCATTTCCTGTATATTACCATCCATATATGAGGTAAGGTTATAACTCGTTACATTGATCCGGTGATCGGTAATACGGTTTTGCGGATAGTTATAAGTACGGATCTTTGCCGAACGGTCACCGCTTGAAACCATGGTCTTCCTCTTGGAAGAAACTTCGTCCAGGTATTTTTTGTATTCAAGTTCGAAAAGCCTGTTACGAAGCACTTTCATAGCTTTATCCAGATTTTTCAATTGCGATTTTTCGTCCTGTATAGCCACCACGATTCCCGTGGGGATATGGGTCAGCCTGACTGCGGAATAAGTTGTATTCACCGATTGTCCGCCTGGACCGGAAGAACAATAGGTGTCTTTTCTGATATCACTTTGTTTCAATTCCACGTCAAATTCATCGGCTTCCGGAAGTACTACGACAGAGGCTGCGGAAGTGTGTACACGTCCCTGTGCCTCGGTTTGGGGAACCCGCTGTACCCGGTGTACACCGGATTCATATTTCATCAATCCATAGACATTTTCCCCCAAAATATTAAAGATTATCTCTTTAAATCCGCCAACGGTACCTTCGGTCATGGATATGACTTCCAGTTTCCAGCCTTTTTTATCGCAAAAATGCTGATACATCCTGAAAAGGTCTCCCGCGAAAATACTGGCTTCGTCTCCGCCCGTGCCCGCACGGATTTCCACCTGGGCATTTTTACTATCCTGCGGATCCGAAGGTAAAAGCAGTAACCTGATCTGCTCTTCCAGTTCATCACGTTGAAGATTGAAATTTTCCAGTTCCGATTTGGCCATTTCCCGGAAATCCTCGTCCTTTTCGGTTGCGATGATCTCTTTGGTATTGACAATATTATCTAAAATATTCCTGTAATTTTTGTATGCATCGACAACTGCCTGTAAATCTTTGTAATCTTTACTCAGCTTGATATAGCGTTTCATATTCTCCATGGCTTCCGGCTTGGCGATCTCCTCGCCGATATCGAGCCATCGTTTATAAATCGCTTCCAGTTTATCCAATAAATTATTCATCCAAACTTAAGATTTTAATTGCAAAAATAGCAAAAAAACGTGTATGCGTAAATACCTCTCTTTACCCATATTGTTATTGCACTGAAAGATCCAGGTCTTAATTCTTTAAGGAATAGATATATAAATAAATTAAATAAAATTTGCGCTGAGGTTTTTCTGTCTTTATATGAAATGCCCGATTATATGCTCTTTTCTTATTATTAAGGATGATGGATATTATTTTTTAATAATCCGGTCCTCATTTTTGGCGATAAAAGCTCCCCAGCCGGAGAATTTTTCTCCCGTGATTTCGATTTTGTTTTGTAAATGATGACAATACGCCACTGCGAGCGCGTCCGTGGCATCCAAATAGTGGCTTTCTCCCGGTATTTTACACATCCTGTGCAACATGGCCGCAACCTGTTCTTTGGAAGCATTCCCTTTGCCGGTAATGGATTGTTTGATTTTACGGGGAGAATATTCAAAGACTTCAAGCCCTTCACGAAGACAGGCTGCGATCACAACACCCTGCGCCCGACCCAATTTGAGCATTGATTGCGGATTTTTACCGTAAAAGGGTGCCTCAATTGCTAAAATATGTGGCTGGTATTTCCGGATAAGTTCAAAAGTTGTTTCGAAGATCTTTTTTAATTTCGCATTCTGGTCGGGAAGTTTCGTCATCTTAACCACATCCATTTCAATTACCGTAACCACCCGTTGCCGTACATTCATCAACGCGTATCCCATAATCGTGGTTCCCGGATCGACTCCCAGTATCAGTTGTTCGTCCATAAGGTCATTTCTTGTTTCTGGTAATCGATTACGGCTGAAAACCTGACAAAAATATCTCCTCCTAAGATTCCATGTATTTTTGGAAGTTTCATCATTTTATAAGCGGCATTAATATGTTGGAGATCTAATAAAACGATCTGGTATTCGGGTATTTCAAGTTTTCCTATGGTGAAATCACAGATAGTGGAAATCTTACTTTCGAAATCCGAGCTTCCTACACCCACGTTCATACCCTGATTATCGTCGATGACGGTTTCCTGGTTAAGAGAACGGATAAAATCCAGGTCGAAACAGGTATGGGAAGCTCCGGTATCGATCACCAGGTTCACCGGAATTTTTCCTATACGGGCTTTGATGGTAATGTGGTAATTATCCGGCTCCATCTCTACCAATTTAAATTTGATAGTGTAATGTTTCATGTTAATCGGTTTTGCTGCCATATCTTACATCCATTTTTTACGTTTGAAGGAAACCAGCAGTATAATGATGATCAAAAGGCACAAGCCATTAATAATCAGGAAAGCGGAAGACCAGTCTTCCATAGGAAGCGCGACATTCATCCCATATAATCCCGTAATGAAGGTCAAAGGGAGCACGATGGTCGAAATGATCGTGAGCACCCGCATAATTTCATTCGTTTTGTTCGCCTGTAAGGAATCAAAGGTATTGGAGAGTCCGGCGACCAATTCTCCGTAGTCATCGATCATATCCCACATCTTCTGGTAGAAATCCAGGATATTGCCCCAGTAATCTTCCATATTTTCCGCAAAACCCTTTACTTCCCCCGATTCAAATTTGTGGAACATACGCAACTGGGGTTTGAAGATAGTGTTTAACTGGATGATATTTTTGCGGATTCGCGATATCTGTTCAATGATCTTTTCGGATTTGGCATCGAATAATTCCCGGTTGATCGTATCGATTTCTGTTCCCATCCGCTCTACCAGCAGGAACGTTTCTTTCAGCATCCGGTAAAGGATATTATAAAGAATAGCATCACTGGTGGTACTTAAGCTTTCTTCTTCAATTTCTTCGGGATCAAGTCGGGTGAGATTGAAAAGATCTACCACTACGGAATGGGCGTTGACCACCGTGATAATATAATCCTGTCCCCAGAATATCTTGGTCTCTTCGGTTTTAACTATATTATTTCTTTTGTCCAGAATGGGAAAATGAAGTACGATAAAATAATAGTCGTCGTAAATATCTATTTTGGGACGTTGTACAAAACTGGAACAATCTTCGATATCCAAAGGATGGAAATGGAAATTATTTCTCAGAAAATCCAAATCCTCCACAGTCGGATTTGTGATATGGTGCCATTTCAGCGTTCCAAAACTAATGGTATCCACCATTTTAATATCCCCTTTCTCTCTTTAGAAGAAGAACAAATTTCTACATTCCGGTTTGTAATTTACAGGCGGGCAAAATTACATAAAAATAGTGAGTGCTGAACAAATCTACAAAATAAAGAATTTAAGCGACCAAGCGGGAATCCCGGTGGGGTAGTGGAAGATTACAATATTCTGTAAAAACCCCGATGATCTCGTCATCCTTAAAAATGGTCGCATACCTAAAGGCATGCTAATATTATCCCGTATTTTAAGTTACCCTGCTGGAATCCCTGACGGGATTCGGAGGTTAATATAAGCTCGAAAGAGATAATTTTTCTCTGTGGATTTACCTCAATCTATATGGTTTTCCCTGATATCTTTGGCCATCTCAGAAGATTTCGTCATCCTTAAAAATGGTCGCATACCTCAAGGCATGCTAATATTTATCCCGCATTTTAAAGTTACCCGACTGGAATCCCTGACGGGATTCGGTGGTTAATATAATGCTCGAAAGTAGATAATTTTTCTCTGTGGATTTTTACCTCAATTTATATGGTTTTCCCTGATATCTTTGGCCATCTCAGAAGATTTTGTCATCCTTAAAAATGGTCGCATACCTAAAGGCATGCGAATATTTATCCCGCATTTTAAAGTTACCCGGCTGGAATCCCTGACGGGATTCGGAGTTTAATATAATGCTCGAAAGATAATTTTCTCTGTGGATTTACTTCAATCTATATACATTTCTTATGATATCTTTGGTCATCTCAGAAGATTTTATCATCCTTAGAAAATGGTCGCATACCTCAAGGCATGCGAATATTTATCCCGTATTTTAAAGTTACCCGGCTGGAATCCCTGACGGGATTCGGTGGTTAATATAATGTTCTTATAGTAAATAATGTTTCACCGGGGATTTTTAAACAATTAAAGTATTATGATAATTTTTGGATTTCTCATCAACATTAATCCTTGAATCCTGCCGGGATTTGTTGGAATTCAGAATATTTTCGCGAAAACCCTTGAATGCCGTTAGGCATTCCCGCCCTGTAGCTCGTGAATTGGGCAGTCATTCACGCATGCCGTAAGGTATGCGTCCGGAAAAGTTATCGATTCTCCGGTTCAGGGCCTGGCGGTATTTCCGGACATTTATCGCATGTTCTTTATCCGTAGCTGCGAAATTGTGTTACCTGGAAAAGTTACCCGGTGGGAACCCTTAAAGAGATTCATGGAATAAAATTCTAAGTCTTTAAAAAAAGTTAGACATTTCTCTATGGATTCTAATCAATCAAATATGGTTATTATGATAATTTTTGGATTTCTCATCAACATTAATCCTTGAATCTGCCGGGATTTGTGGAAATTCAGAATATTTTCGCGAAAACCCTTGAATGCCGTTAGGCATTCCCGTCCTGTAGCTTTTGAATTGGACAGTCATTCACGCATGCCGTAAGGTATGCGTCCGGAAAAGTTATCGATTTCTCCGGTTCAGGGCTTGGTGGTATTTCCGGGCATTTATCGCATGTTCTTTATCCGTAGCCGCGAAATTATGTTTACCTGAAAAATCCTCTTTGGCACACATGAATAAATAGTGATGCCGGGTGTAATCTAAAACTGAATCCACAGTTGACGGGGCAGGAATACGGATTGGTCCGGGAGGTAATCCATTGTAAAGGTAAGTATTATAAGGAGAATCGATCTCCAGATGTTTATTGTAAATCCGGGTCATGGAAAAATCACCCCAAGCGAATTTCACGGTAGGATCAGCCTGTAACTTCATTCCTTTATTCAGGCGGTTGATATACAGACCCGCGATCATGGCCTCTTCGCCACCTTTTAAGTTTTCTTCTTCCACGATAGAAGCCAGTGTTACCACCTCTGTCGGAGACAACCCTATAGCCTTTGCTTTTTTCTCGCGTTCACCTTCCCAGAATTTCTGGTAATAACCGTAAAGTTTCTCAAAAAATTCCTCAGCCGTTACATCGTAATAAATTTCATAAGTATCGGGAATAAAAGCGGCTACTACATTCTGC
>ERZ809224.729-NODE-729-length-28506-cov-8.898633_pt1 | contig 28506 bp, 27 predicted proteins | sample MGYA00520513_ERZ809224 | MGnify/ENA primary metagenome ERZ809224 (study PRJEB31576, sample SAMEA3212658) | Homo sapiens | biome: human-gut; feature: human gut; material: fecal | place: Sweden | collected 2012 ... | reverse complement strand
CCGTCCAGCAATAATTCAACGCACTTTTTGATTTCTTTTTCCATAAACTCTTTTCATGTAATGTGCAAAAATAGAAAATTAATATGAATAACCTGCAGCTTTGACCATAATTTATATTTTGTATTTTTGTAACCAAAATTTGATCAAATGCTTCCTGTTTTTAACGAAAATTTCTTCCTCATTGCAGGTCCGTGCGTAGTAGAAAACGAATCCCTGACAATGGATATCGCCCAAACTATTTCCGTGATCTGCAAAGAATTGGATATCCCCTATTTCTTCAAGGCGTCTTACCGGAAAGCCAACCGTTCCTCCCTTAATTCTTTTACCGGCATGGAACAGGAAAAGGCACTGGAAATCCTGCTAACTATCAAAAAGGAGCTTGAGATACCGGTAGTAACGGATATACATACGGAGGAAGAAGCAACCTGGGCAGCGCGCGTGGCGGATGTTCTGCAGATACCGGCTTTCCTGAGCCGGCAAACGGACCTGTTGATCGCTGCAGCCAAAACCGGTAAAACCGTCAATATAAAAAAAGGGCAATTCCTTTCGCCGGAAGCTATGAAATATGCCGTTGAAAAAGTAAGGTCCACGGGCAATGAACGGGTCATGATTACGGAACGGGGAACGACTTTCGGTTACCAGGACCTTATCGTGGATTACAGGGGAATTATGGAACTCAAAAAGAACGATTGTCCCTGTATATTAGATTGCACGCATTCCCTCCAACAACCCAATCAGCCGCGAGGTGTGACGGGAGGCAGGCCGGATCTGATCGAAACCATTGCCAAAGCTGGGATCGCCGTGGGATTCGACGGATTATTTATCGAAACGCATCCAGAGCCTGCAAAAGCGTTATCCGACGGTGCCAATATGTTGCCTCTTTCTCAATTAAGACCATTACTGGAAAAATTATTGAAAATCAGGAAAGCCATTTTATGAAAAAAGAGTATATACGACTTTTGGTGATCTCTTTACTGGTAGTCCTTCTTTACGGAAATACCCTTACGCTTAATTATACCCTCGACGACCGCCTTGTCATTTTTCAGAACGACTATACCCTGAAAGGATTTGCCGGAATGAAAGAAGTGATTACCGAAGACGGTTTTTCCGGTTATTTCGGCAAGGACAAAAAACTGGTGGCAGGAGGCCGTTACCGCCCTCTGGCGCAACTGACCTTCATTTTGGAATATGAATTATTCGGCGGAAATATCCGGGAAGAAGTCGGTTTCAACCAGGATCCGGGTAACGAGGCTCTTTTTGTGGGTACGCGGCTTCCGGCGATAAGCCATTTCATGAATATGGTCTTTTATCTTTTGCTGATATTGATTACCTATTTCGTACTTAAAAAAATATTCCCGCGTTACGACAACGGGAAATGGTATCTCTCCCTGCCTTTTATCGCTACATTGTTATTCGCGCTTCATCCTTTACATACGGAAGCCGTGGCCAATATCAAAGGACGGGATGAAATTTTGTGCATGCTGGGAGGAATGATGACGCTATGGTGCGTATTAAAATATACGGAAAAAAGAAACGTATTGTTTCTGATACTGAGTTTTGTTACAATGATGACGGGAATTTTTGCCAAGGAAAATGCCATTACCTTTATAGCCGTCATCCCTCTGACGTTGTACTATGCTGTTTCCCGTGTTAAAAAAAGCGATTGGATATGGACTCTGGTTCCCGCCCTCTCGGCTACCGTCATATTTTTGATCTTCCGCCATCATGCATTAGGTACTTTTATGGCAGAAGACATGTCGGGCACAGTCCTTAATAATCCTTATCTGTACAGCACGACAGCCCAACGGATCGCTACCGTGATCTTCACCTGGGGCATTTATTTAAAACTGATGTTCTTCCCGCATCCCTTAACGCATGATTATTATCCCAACCAGATCGCCATCACCGATTTCGGCAATCCCGTAGTCTGGATACTGATCATATTTTTCCTCTTCCTGATTGTATATGCTTTTTGGAAATTAAAGTCCAAAAACGTAATTTCATACGGGATACTTTTTTTCGTGATTACTTTTTCCATTGTTTCAAACCTCTTTTTTACGGTAGGCACTTTTTTAAATGAACGGTTTGTTTTCATATCCCTTTTAGGTTTTACCATTATCCTCGCCTATTTTTTTATCCGCTTAGCCCGGCTACCGATACCACGCATTATTATCCCGGCTCTCCTCATCCTTATTTTTTCCTTTTATTCTGTCAAGACCATATCCAGAAACAGGGTATGGCAGGATGATTTCACTTTATTTACAACTGATGTAAAGGTGTCATCCAACAGTATTAAATGTAATGTATCGGCAGGAGGAAGTTATCTCAAACGATATAAAGAGTCGAAAAAAGAAACGGATTTTACCAAGGCGATGGAATGTCTTTACAAGGCTATCTCCCTGGACAAAACAAATTTTTTCGCCCATCATCTTCTGGGAGAAGCTTATTTTGAAAAAGAAGAATATGACCTCTCCTATCAGTTTTATAAAAACGCAGTCGAAATAAGTCCGCAAAATACCACAGCCATAGGTAATATGGAAGTCGCCATGCAGGCCAAAGCCAATTCCCAAATCAGCCAGGCCGAAAAAGAAATAGAAAACGGTAATCCTGTCAACGCGCTGGAAATAATCAATGCTTACTTGTCATTTTATCCGGAAGACGTACGGGCATTAGATGTTAAAGGCAGGATACTGGGTATGGGATTACAGAATATCGACAGCGCGCTGGTATATCTCCGTAAAGCCCTGGATTTAGATCCGGAATATATTTCCGCACTGGAAAACACCGGTGTAGCCTATGCCGTAAGAGGCGAACATGGTAAAGCCATCACCTACCTGTTAAAGGCTCATGAACTTTCTCCTGAAAAAAGCTCTATCATCCAGAATATCATATTGGTGTACACCAATATGGGAAACTCCCAAAAGGCTTCGGAATGGGAAAATAAATTAGATCCTTAGATCCGTTACCACCTGGGCGTAAAAGCTCCCGGAATGTGATGGATTACCGGTTCCGTTTTGGTTATGAGGATGGAAATAATATCGAACCTGACCTCCTTGGTTATCCTTTTATTATTAAGATAATAATGGGCCGCCCTGATCAGGTTACGTTGTTTCTGAAAAGTTACGAAGTTCTCCGGCTGACCCATCCGGACCGAAGTTCGGGTTTTAACTTCGCAAAAAATGATCACCTCATTATTTTCAGCGATAATATCCACCTCCAGATGCCCGGATCTCCAATTGAGCTCCCTGATCATGAAATCCTGGGAACGAAGGTATTCTGCGGCCCTTTCTTCACCGCTTTTACCTATTTCCTGAATGAGATTCATAGTTTTATGTTTTAATAATCACAGATAATATGATTTTAGACACAACAAAAATATAACATTTATTTAACTTAATAAGCCTGTTTGAAAAAAGAGTATGGGCGTGTCTGTTTTTTTATTTATCTGTCACCCGAATAATAATTAAAAATATGATTATAAATAAAATAGCCCTTCATATTTTTCACTCAAGATGAGAAAATAAGAATTTTCGTATAATCCGGTCCAAACTATTTGGCCTTTTACATGTTAATATTTATTAAATCGTTTAATTTATATTACTATGGATAATTTAGTTACAAGACTTGAAAACAATGCCGGATTAACGGAAGAACAAACGATCGATGCTTTGGCGGTGGTTAAGGATTTTATGGATCAGCAAAATTTATCAATCGACTGGAAAACTTACCTGAAAGGTAAATATACCAAGATCGTGAACCGTACCAAAAAGATAGACCACGCTCCTGAAATTCATGTGCAGGAACCTGTTGATTTTTCCGACAGGGTGGTAAGGGAAGTCGATGACATATCGGAAACGGTGGGTAAAAACGTTGATGATTTTTCCGACAAGATAACCGGTAATGTCGAAAAGATGTTGAGCGACATGAAAGAAGGCGCCAGGAATCTTACGAAGAAAATGTATGATAAACTGAACGACTAATTCTTGCTTATTCTGATTAGTCTCAATGATAGTTTTTATCATTGAAATTATCACCTTACTTTCCGGAAAGAACGCAAAAGTTACCTGAACATTCCGGACGGAATGAAGCATCCGTATTAATGCATTACAATTAGGATTCTTCGTTACACCCAGAACGACAACAGGTATACCGATTTTGGATTCTCTTATGTAAAAACAATTTGTTTAGGAAACATCCTTATTCTTCCTCTAATATTCCATAAATATGGAATATCGGTACATTTTGTCCTATTTTAGCGAAAAACTTTCTTTGTTTGACTTTTATTTCCGCAACAACTACTATTTTTGCATACTCAATATGAATAGTATGAGCAAAAAAATTATATTGCCGGGAATTTTAGGAGTCATTTGCGTTTTCCTGGTATCCTGTACCAAGGAATGTAAATGTGAATACCAATATACTTTACCTGAAGACGAAATCAAAACAGGCGTCCGGGTTGTGGAACCTGACAAGGGCGAGACATGCCATGATTTCGAGCAAAATAGAAAAGAAACTTTCATTGCCGATATCATTGGTATTGATAAGGAAGAACTCGATTTTCCTTACGGGGTCAAATGTTATTGATCCCGGTCATCATAAACAAACTTGCGAAAGCCAGCCGGTATCGGAAAGCGGTCCTGGTAAAATTAACCGGTAAAAAATAAAAGATCAAAATGAACGTTACTGTGAATATGCATAAAAAGGGTTATTTCTTATCTCTGTTCGTATTTATTTCGGTTCTATTTACCGGATGTGATAATACGGATATCACACCTAATTACATTGTTATTACACCGGAAGACCTGGCCAGTCCTATGGATATGAGGACTTTCAACCAGGAACACGGGACGAGCTATACATCCTACCAGCTCGAAGCCATGGGTTCACAGAGTTTTAAGGATGTGTGGGTTTACGCTAACGAAGAAAACCTGGGTTTATGGGAATTACCCTGTAAAATACCCGTATTAGGCCAGGATTCCGTAAAAATAAAGATTTCTCCCGGTTTCAGGATGAACGGATTATCCAACCAAATTCCCCTTTATCTTTTTGTTTTACCGTATTCCAAATCGTTTTATTTTTCCCAGGATAATTCTCACGGATTTTCTTCCGGAATATCATTTAAATATAGTCCTGATGTAACCTTCCCTTTAGTGGAATCTTTTGAAAACAGCACTTCTTTTGTTCCGAGAAATGACGGAGGAGCACCTTTTGAAATTTACAATGATGAGGGTGAAAACGTGGGACTTATAGCCCTGAAAGATTCGGTTACCTCTTTTGACCTGGTTTCAGAAGCTATGAGATTGAAGGGATACGGCAACCAGACTATTTTACAGATTGACTATCGTATGGACTATGAAAAACTTACGGATGGTGCCGAGCCTCCGGAATTCTCAGTAGGAATACGATATCAGAATAGTTCGGGTTACGAAGAATTCGAACCATTGGTAAATTTCCGTTATTCAAATAGCTGGAATAAAGTATATGTCAACCTTACCCAGGCGATTTCCCGCAACGCCTCTTCTTCCACGGGTTACCTTGGCAACGTTAAGGTTTCTTTATCGGGATATAAGACCGATATGCATAAAAATATCAACTTCTATTTCGATAATGTAAAAATCGTGACATTTGAATGAACAAGAGGTTACTTACTTTCCAGTATATTTTCTTTGACCTTTTGGCGGCACTGGCCACCTGGGTGCTTTTCTTCATATACAGGAAACATAATGTAGACCCTGATCTCTTCTCCCATTTTAATGAAAGTATTCTTCAGGACACCAAATTTTATATAGGTTTGGTTGTTTATCCTTTATATTGGCTTCTTCTTCACGGTTTTGTGGGATATTACCAGAAAATTTACCGTAAATCCCGGTTAAAAGAACTATCCACTACATTTTTTATCACCCTGATAGGGACCCTGCTTTTCTTCTTTGCTTTTATTCTGGATGATATTGTTAATCATTATTACGACTATCTAAAATACTATGTGCTGCTTTTTTGCCTCCAGTTTTTCCTGACTTATATTCCCCGACTCATTATTACCAGTCGGGTGGTAAAGAAAATCCATAACGGAAAGATCGGATTCAATACTCTTATCATCGGAAGCGATAAAATCGCTCTCGACACCTACCATTCCCTTCTTAAACAACATCCCGTTTCCGGTAATTATATTTTAGGATATGTAATGGTGCCGGGAGAGGAAGATGATTCCCTGTCGGGAGAACTACCATGCCTGGGCGATCTGGAACACCTTACGGAAATTGTAAAAGAACACCATATCGAAGAGATGATTATCGCGATCCAGAACGGGAAAAGAAAATATATCGAATCCATTATCATGATGATCAACGGAAGCGATATCGTACTCAAGATTATTCCCCAGGAACGTGATTTTTTGATGGGAAATGTCAAGACCTCCTCGGTGATGCACGAACCCCTGATTATCATTTCACCGGATTATCTTCCCCAATGGCAGAAATATCTAAAACGCTTTTTCGATGTACTCTGCTCTTTACTGGCCATGATCATACTGCTTCCGGTTTATCTTTTCCTGGCTATAGGAGTTAAACTCTCTTCCAAAGGACCGGTATTCTATAAACAGGAACGTATCGGATTAAAAGGGAAACCTTTTAAAATTATAAAGTTCAGGTCGATGTATGTGGATTCCGAAAACGGGGTTCCTAAATTATCCAGCAGGGACGACGAAAGGATCACGCCTTTCGGCAGGTTTATGAGAAGATCCCGGCTCGACGAAACCCCGCAATTTTTCAATGTCATTATCGGAGACATGTCCCTCGTAGGGCCACGTCCAGAGAGACAATACTTTATCGACCAGATCGTGCACAGGGCTCCGCATTATAAACTGCTGCTCGGTGTAAAACCCGGAATTACCTCGTGGGGACAGGTCAAATTCGGATATGCGGAAAATGTGGATGAAATGGTTGAACGTTTAAAATGGGACATCCTTTACATTGAAAATATGTCTTTGCAGATGGATGTCAAAATATTAATCTACACGGCTCTTATATTGATAAAAAGAAACGGCAAATAAAACTTAACCTTATCCGGAAATCATGATTTGTACTATAAGCAAAAACGAACCTTTCATAAGCTGATTTGGCCCGTTCTTTTTTTCGTTAACCATAGAATACAATCATTTTTTTTACTATTTTTGCTAAAAGTTTTTAGCGTAATCAAAATTAAAAAACCACATACGAATTATGAAAAAAGTATTTAGTGTATTATTGGTGATATTAGCACTATTTCTCGCTATTCTGGCTTTCAGAAGTATCATGCGTCCGGAAAAATTTAAAACGACCTATGAAACCCGTAAAACTGAAATCAGGAATAAACTGACGGCTATCCGCGCGGCACAGGCCGTATATAGAAATGAATACAAAGTATATGCAAGTGATATCGATTCCCTGGCTGATTTTGTTGAGAATGGAAATATCAATATTATCAAAAACATAGGTAATATCCCGGAAGGTATGAATGAAGCCGATGCCTTCAAAGCGGGACTTCTCAGAAAAGAAACCATCGTGGTACCCGCCAGGGTGAGGATTATCGAAACCGATCCTTCCGTTGAAGAATACCTGAAAGATTTTCAATATATTCCTCATACCAACGGAAAAAAATTCTCGATCCAGACCGGTTCCATTGCCAGTAAAACTTACGAGATCCCTTTATACAGGATCGATGTTCCCATTGATGATATCCTGGCCAATATGGATGAAAGTATAACTCCTAAAAACACCAACGCATTTACAAGATTTTTTAACTACGTATTCTATAGCGGTCTTGCGGACGAAAGGGAATACAGATCCCAATACGGTCCGATGTGGATGGGTTCCCTCACAGAAGCCAGTACTTCCGGAAGTTGGGAATAATGAAAACATTTACAGCTGAACATACAAAATCCATTCGTTTATTCCCGAATGGATTTTCTCTTTTAAAGAACGAAAATAATACGGTAATATCCAAAGATTATTATGCGACTCCTTATTCTTTCCTTGCTCAGAATGCCATCGCTTTTTTCAATACCGGCGATCCGGATAAATCCGGCATCATGGTTATGGATGATATCCACCCTCCCGTTCTGATTCCCAAAGAATTGTTTGAAGGAGACAATGCAATTGATTATTTAAAACTCCAATACCAGATAGAGGAACCCGTTAAAATATACCAGGATGAATTAGGCGAATACATCTCGCTCTATTTCGTGAAGAATGAAGTGGTAAATGCTTTGGATAAGCTTCCGGCGACCTGTCAGTTTAAACATCTCACTACCCTGCTTTATGATCATGTGCATCAACATGTACTATCCGGAAATACACCAGGTCTTTTAACTTTTTTTATGCATGAAGATTTTGTGGATTTTATACTGGAAAAAGAGGGTCAAATTATATTAATCAATCGTTTTCCATTTACGACGGAATTTGACGTACTTTATTATACGCTTAATATGGTAAAACAGTATGGCATGGAAACTTCCACCCTGGAATTATTGTTATGTAACGGCACGAACAAGAAAATAATATCGGTATTGAAGGATTATTTCCCTCATTTATCCATAATTAAATAATCCGGAATTATGAGAATTATAAGCGGAAAAAATAAGGGAAGGCACATCATTACGCCCAATAATTTACCCGTAAGGCCAACCACCGACCTGGGCAAAGAAAGCCTCTTCAATATCCTCAATAATTATTTCTATTTCGATAAAATAACCGTCCTTGATCTTTTTGCGGGAACAGGAAATATTACCTATGAATTTGCCTCACGGGATGCGATAAGTGTAACTGCTGTGGACAATAACACAAGTTGTACGGAATTTATCAAAAAAATTATCACCCAGTTAAATTATGACCAGGTGACCGTTATTAAAACGGATGCTTTCCAGTTTACCGAACGCAGCCGTCAGCAATATGATATTATTTTTGCTGATCCGCCATACGACCTTAAAGGAATTGAAAAGATCGCGGAGAATGTTTTCAATAACCGCCTGTTAAAACCAGACGGCTGGCTGATTATAGAGCATTCCCGTGAATATGACTTTTCCAAAAATCCGCATTTCTACGACCACAGAAAATATGGCAAACTTAATTTTTCTTTCCTGGTCAATAACCAGGATCCGGTAACGGAAGAGGATATTGAGACCGGAGAACTTCCCGGACAGAAAAAATAAAAGGTATGGAAGAAAGTAAAAAATATTTGATCGTAGGATTAGGGAACGCGGAAAACCAGTATGCCGGTACCCGTCACAATATCGGATTCGAAGTGGCAACCGCCTTCGCGGAAAGTCTAGGCGCTACTTTCCAGTCCGGCCGCTATGCTTATGTTGCCCAAACCCGATTCAAAGGGAAACAGGTTACCATTATCATGCCTACCACTTACATGAATCTGAGCGGAAAAGCCGTCCGCTACTGGCTGGACAATGAAAAAATCGCAGTGGAAAATATGCTGGTTATCACGGATGATATCGACCTTCCTCCCGGCACGCTCCGTTTACGCTTAAAAGGGGGCGGAGGATCCCATAACGGATTGAATCATATTATCGAAACTCTGGGACACCGCAATTTCGCACGATTAAGGTTCGGTATCGGAAAAAATTACGCTTACGGATATCAGGTGGATTATGTACTGGGGAAATTCGAGAAAAAGGAACTTAAAGAGCTTATTCTCCCGGCCGTGGATAAATCCGTGGAGATTATTAAAACTTTCATTACCGCTGGAGTACAGCGGGCAATGAACCAGTGCAATACCGACGACATTTCACCGCAGGAGGCCACGCGGGATAAAGATCCAGATCAATAGGAATAGCGTTTCCCTTAACATCATACCATGAAATATATCTTATCTCTTATTGTCGTCATCCTCTCTTTTATTTCCGTTAAAGCGGAAGAAAGCGATTCATTGAAGTTCTTCCCGCCCCTAAGTCAGGAAATTTCGGCAGCGGCACCCGGAAACCAGATCCCTTACCTGCAATACGGGTTTAAATTGGGATTTAATATTCCTTTATCCAAAGAATTTACGAATACCCTTAAGGCAAAAAACAGTTTGTCGGCTGAATTCGGTATTTATGCCAGGGCAGGAAAATATGTTTACGGAGAGATCGGCTTCGGATATACTTTTTACAAAAATACCTTTCAACTGGAGCAGGATTCCACCATGTACGAATCTTTCGAAGAGATCGTGGAATTAAGATATCTCCAGATCCCGATCAAGATCGTGGGAAATATTAAATTGAGCGATAACATTACTTTTCAGCCTTTTGCAGGTTTTATCTACCAGCCCCTCATAGGAGTTTCCGACAACGTTATGGGACATAACAAGAATACGCTGAGCCGGCATCCGTTTTTCTTTACGGGAGGATTAGGAATAAAAGTTTATTTCATCACCCTGGATATCGCCTACCGGCAATCACTTACTACTTATTTCCATAAAAAAGCCTCTAAAAAACCATCTTTTATCAATATTCTTTTAGGGTTTCAATTTTAGATAAAAAAATATTATATTGGATTTCAATCTCTTGAATTAAAAAAATGGAGAAAACCGGATTTCCGGTATGATATATCAAAAAAAGGTGTATTTTTGCAACCTCAAAACGAGAAAGGGAGTTTAGCTCAGCTGGTTTAGAGCATCTGCCTTACAAGCAGAGGGTCGGGGGTTCGAATCCCTCAACTCCCACAAAAAAGAAGACTTACGGAAGTAGGTCTTTTTTGCGTTTAAGAGGTTTGGGAGAAGTGTTGTGGTTGGAATGGTTTTGCAGGGTTTCATATAGTTTATGTAAACCAGTGTGTAAACCGAAAACACACAATGAAAGCCATGTAGAAGTAATTTGCTACAAATCTAAAGTGTTAAGTGATGGCACATTCCCATTAATGTTACGTATCACACAATCAAGTAAACGAAAGTATGTATCGATAGGAATCTCTGTCGAACAGCGTTTTTGGGACTTTAGCAAGAACAAACCTAAACGTAATTGTCCGAATAAAGCAGCAATTGAAAAGTTGATAATATCTAAAGTGTCAGAGTATCATGACTTAATCATGAATTTAGGGGGGAAATGTTGTGGAATTATGTTTTGTTTATTTATATTTGCATAGTTAATATACGAAATAAGTTGCGTTTGTTTACAGGTTAAGTGCAATGCAGGAAAGCCGTTGCAAATAAGATAATTAACAATAATATTATGAAACAATACAGATACATACTGACATTAATTTTAATTCTGACTTTTGGGAATACTTTTGCTCATTCTGACTTCTATATCGTTAAAGATTTTGAGAATGTTAAAGTAAGAATCAAAACAGGATATAAATATGAAGAAATTGAAAAAGTTTTTCTTATAGGACAATTAGCTGATTCTTTTGCAATACAACTTAATTATTCTGAACCAATTTTTCTTGATTTCAATCATTATTACGTAGGAAATTGTGAACCAAACTATTTCATTTCATATGATAGGGGTAAAATTCAAAATACTTGGAGTGGTGTAAGTAAAGAAGATGATTTTTTGAAAGATAAATCAATAGTTGTTAGACAAGTTGCTAGACAATTTGATTCACAAACAACTTTAAAGTTGCTGGAATATGCTATTATAAACATTAAAAAAATCAAATCCTCACAAAATGAACTAATATACAATAAAAACTACTGTCAGTGGCGAATTAATTCTATTGACACAACCTTAATTAAAGGAATACTCAATGAACCTAATAGTAATCAAATAAATAATATTTTAAGTTTAAAGATAGAAAGACCATTTAATGATTTTGTTTCATATTATTTACAAAACAATAAATACACAGTGTTTTTTAGCGGTTTTCATACAACGAAAGATACAGCATTAATTATCCTTGATAATGTTTATCAATTTTATGAAAACAGGAAGAGTCTCATTTTCGATACAGATACTTCATTTTATTATATTGATGGTTTTGCAAAAAAAGTGTCAAGACGACATGTAATTCAGAATACGAACGGCAATTATAGACCTTACGGCATTAACTATATTGGTAATGAAAAATTTTCCATACACTTTAGGTATTATCCAAAAGAAAATGACCCAGAAAATGCAGAAAAATTTGTTTTTGAAAAAGAACGAACATTAATTTATCTAATGGAGAAAGACGTTCTAATTCAAAATTTAGATGAATTATTAAAAAATCATATCCCTAAACAAAGTGAATCAACGAATTTTAAATATTAGTTGAACAAAATTCTCGAACCGTTAACAAGCAGTTTGGCAGAATGCAGAGTCTTTGCCGTATAAAAATGGAATGTATATTTATTACAAATTTTCATAGATTTCCCTCTTTTAACTACTCTGAAAAACTTGTCATTTTAAAGATATTAATAATATACATCCAGTCAAATTTTTTGAATATGTAATGTAAACGAATGGATTATCCTACTCCTCACCACCTCCCCAGCTTCAACTGGAAAATAAAAATTTTATCAATTCATTTTACATAATAAGCTATAAATATTATATTAATGACTTTCATGTTTTTCATTAACCCCATATGAATTTATTGAAGTTGATTTCCCTGTATTCTGAACTGGCAACCTGCGGAGTAATGGACGGTAAACGCAAAGAGAACCTAAGAACCGAAATTAACGACCTGATAAACGTGTAACCCATGAACATAGATTTCCCGCCACCGTCCAAAGGAACATATAATAATGCAGGCAGTAGCCGAAAGCTGGCAAACTACCTTGAACATGAAGATATGGAACGCATGGAGCAGGGAATCTATACCGAAGGCTTTTTCAATCTGACAGACGATAATATCTACAAATCACAGGTTGTAAAAGATATAGACAGTAATATCGGGCAACTTATGAAAACGGATGCCAAGTTTTATGCTATCCATGTCAGCCCGTCAGAAGAAGAACTTCGGGCAATGGGGAATACGGAACAGGAACAAGCCGAAGCTATGAAACGGTATATCCGGGAAGTAGTCATTCCCGAATATGCTAAGAACTTCAACAAAGGGCTATTGGCAGAGGATATAAAATTTTACGGCAAAATACATTTCAGTAGAAACAGGTCAAGCAATGAACTGAATATGCATTGTCATTTAATAGTGAGCCGAAAAGACCAATCTAACAAAAAGAAGCTATCCCCGCTTACCAACCATAAGAACACCACGAAAGGAACGGTTAAGGGCGGTTTTGACAGGAAGAACCTGTTCCAACAAGCAGAGCAGGGATTTGACAAGTTATTTGGCTACAAGCGGGGACTTACCGAATCTTTTGAATACTACAACACGATGAAGAACGGCAGTATCTCCGAACAACTTAATATACAAGAACGCCAGATTTCCAATGAAAGAAAAAATGCAGGTATGCAGACTGGATTGTATGCAGATAAGCAAGGCGAACCGAATGAAAACAAGGTTGCATATAAACAAGACGACAACCTTTCAAACGATATTGAAAATAAGCAAAGTTTCAATATCCCTGATTTGGGCTTATCCTCTGCATTAGGCTTGCTTACTCCTGATGCCAATAAAGAGAAGGAGCAAATTCCGATGAAAAAGAAAATAAAGAAGAAGCCGAAGCGAGGATTCAGACAATCATAAATCACAGATATATGAACGAGTACGAAGAAATACGGAAAGAAATAGATAGCTACCTGATGAGGCGGTTTACTCAATAGACGGCATTAACTATACGGTATCAGTAGAGAGTTTAATGGGTCTTCGTTATTTTAGGTGATGATTTCCGGTCTTCTAAGCGCTATTTTATGCTGAGTGTCAAGCAACTGAATCGATATTGTTTGCATAAGTTATTTTACCTTTTTCAAGGAGATAGTTGTCTATAGTCCTAACTTGCAAAAAATATTTATGTTATGTAACGTATTTATTCTTTAATAGACAGTTCAATAGACGAAAAACAGTAGCAAAAAAAACGCAATTAGTTGAGATTGCCATATGTTCTATACATGCCTGTTATAGTGTGTATTACATGATAATAAGTATAAATAATCATCACCTAAAGTGACGAAGAGCCAGTTTAATATCTTATTTTCAAGATAAAATTTAATGAAATCCTTTATTTATCTGTACACAAAGGTATATTCCAAGAATGAAACGTCAATGCCAAGCCCTTCGGGTTTTAGAAGATTTCTTCCTTTTTGCTTCACAAAAAGAGTAAATCTTCTAAAAGCATTGCCTTATTCATTCTTTCCATAAGAGGGATGTTTAACAGATAAAAAAAAGGAAAAAATATGTTTGAGATTGTAGTTGAGTGCATATAATCTGTTTTCATATGGGTAATTAGAGATATTTTGTGATTAGCCCATTTTCAAATGCAGTTTTTTCCTACTATTTTGTACCTTTGCAGTTGTGCTGGGAAAAACGTGAAAGAGTAATAGGCTATATTTTAGCTCTTTGCAAGGAGGCTTTCAGTTTGCCTATTCTTAGTCCAACTTATATATTACAAGAATGTTAGAAGCAATAGAAAATAAAGCAATAAAACCTTTCTTAAAGTGGGCAGGGGGTAAAACTCAACTCATTGGAGAGTTAGAACAGTTCATTCCTTCTTGCTATGATACCTATATCGAAGCATTCTTAGGAGGAGGAGCTCTATTTTTTCACCTAAGACCTTCTAAAGCGATATTATCCGATATAAATCCCGAGTTGATTAATTGTTATATTAACATTAGAGATAATGTAGATATCGTTATTACTATTCTTAAAACATTTGAAAACAATGAGCACAATTATTATAGGGTAAGAGGCTGTGATATTGTTTCACTATCCCCAGAGGAAAGAGCAGCACGTTTCATTTTTTTAAATAGAACGTGCTTTAATGGTTTGTATAGAGAAAATAAAAAAGGAGAGTTTAATGTCCCATATGGAAAGTATGTGAACCCTACTATTTGTGATGAAAAAAGATTACGAGGGGCTCATGAGGCATTACAAAATGCGAAAATTATTTGTGGCAACTATAAAACGGTTTTAAGAAGATATGCTCAGCATAATGACTTCGTTTTTTTAGATCCTCCTTATGACCCTGTCGGGGGATACTCTGATTTTCAGAGATATAACAAAGACTTCTTTTATGCAGATGATCATATTGAATTAAGAGATGAATTTAAAAGACTTGTCAATATTGGAGCTAAAGTAATCTTGACGAATTCAAATACAGAGTTTGTTCGTGGATTATATGCAGGTCATAACACCAAAGTCTTTGACACAAAAAGACTTATTAGCAGTAAAAGCGAAACGAGAACTGGGCAAGACCTAGTTATTTATTCAACGAATGGGAAGAAAAAACTAGAATCCAAGCAAGAGTTATTAGCTAATTTTCCAGGAACAAGATATATGGGAAGCAAATATAAGCTACTTCCTTTTTTGTGGGATTCCATAAAAGATCTTGATTTTAAATCTGCACTTGATGCATTTTCTGGTAGTGGTTGTGTTTCTTATATGTTAAAGCAGAAAGGCATTCAAGTGTATTCTAATGATTTTATGGCATTTTCTGCTAATATTACTAAGTCAATTGTTGAAAACTCAAAAACAAAAATAGCAGAAAAAGATGTAGAGGCGTTATTAAGTTCTAATGTAGAGGCAAGTACATTTATTTCGAAAACTTTTAAAGGGCTATATTTTAATGATGAGGATAATAGTTTTCTAGACAATTTAGTAGCTAACATAAATTTGATGGAAGATAACTATAAGAAGTCCATAGCATATGCGGCTATTACTAGAGCATGTATGAAAAAAAGGCCAAGGGGCATTTTTACTTATACAGGAAATAGATATGATGATGGTCGAAGAGATTTACAACTATCCCTAAAGGAACATTTTTTGGAAAATATAGACAATTTCAATAACGCAATATTTGATAATGGTCAGAAAAATATATCCTTCAATGAAGATGTATTTAATTTAAATGTAGATGTTGATCTTGTCTATTTTGACCCCCCCTATCTAACCTCCAAGTCAGATAACGATTATGTAAGACGATATCATTTTGTTGAAGGATTAATTAAAAATTGGAATGGTGTTGAAATTGACCCAACCACAAAAACGAAGAAGTTTAAAAAATACCCTTCCCCTTTTGATTCTAAGTCTACTGTAAATGAAGCATTGGACAAACTTTTTGATAAATTCAAAAAAAGTATATTAGTGGTGTCGTATTCATCAAATTCCATTCCATCTAAAGAAGAAATGATTGAAATACTAGAACGACACAAATCCCATGTGGAATTAATGGAGATTGATTATAAATACTCCTTTGGTAATCAGAGTCATAAAGTAGGGGATAATTCTAATAATGTAAAAGAATATTTATTTATCGCAACTTAAAATGAAAATATCAATTACGCAAGTTCCGCAAGCCGATGAATTAAATAGAGTAATTCTTACAGTAGAAGCGGTCTATAATAAATACATAACAGACTTTCAAATAGCAGATTATGTCGGTTTTACAGATAGACAGGGCCGATACTATCGTTTAGCAGCTGAAATTTTAGGTCTTCTTAATAATCAAAAAAACACTGCTTCATTAACAGATGTGGGCGAAGATCTTATTGTTTTAGACGAAGATAATAGATTAAAGAAAATCAGAACAATTTTACAGGAAAATGATCTGTTTAAAATTGTTTTAGGTAAAATTGAGTCTGCATCGGATGGACTTAGCAGAGGGGAACTATTAACTTTTTTATATGAATTGATTGACGGTTCAGATTCTACAATTACTCGTAGATACAGCACAATTGTAAATTGGCTAACTACATCTCAGCTAATAAAATTAGATATTAGAGAGTTACCGAATGAAGAAAAAGAAACAGTATATAAGATAAATGATCAATTAGATGAATCTGATTTTTTGGAACCCAATGACTTCAATGACAGCATTTATCCTGCAACTTATTCTAATGAAGAATTAGATATAAAAGAAAACCATACGCAAGTTATTAGCTTATTGAGGAAAAGAGAACAGAATAAAATTGTAATTCCTGAATTTCAAAGAAACCAAGTATGGAAACCACAACAAAAAAGTAGATTTATAGAATCGCTAATTCTTAATATACCAATTCCTCCCCTTTACATAAGTCAGGATTTAGAAGGAAAAATGATTATTGTAGATGGCCTTCAGCGCACTTCGGCTATTTTTGAATTCTTATCCAATGACTATAAATTAGTTGGCTTAGAAGCATTACCTCATCTAAACGGAAAAGTTTATGATGAATTGGATGGTGATTTGAAAGCGCGTATTGAGGATCGAGAATTATTGCTTTATATTCTTAAACCTTCTGTACCCATGTCTATTGTTTATGATATTTTTAATAGGATAAATTCCAATGGAACTCCATTAACCAGACAAGAAATAAGAAATTGCATATATATAGGGAAATCTACAAGGTTACTGGCAAAATTAGCAAATTATGAGGTCTTTAAAAATGCAGTAGACAATGGTATTTCTTCTAGAAGGATGAAGGATAGAGAAGCTATATTAAGATTTTTTGCATTTTCTGATGATCTTGGAACTAATGAATATAAAGGAGATCTTGATACGTTTTTAGGCGGCGCAATGAAAAAAATAAACAGGATGAAAGATGAAGAGATTAATGATTTAGAAAAAAGATTTGTTCGAGTAATGAATTTAACTTTGGACTTTTTTGGGGACAGAAACTTTAGGTTGCCAACTGAGAATAGTAGAGGTTTAGTAAACGTTGCTCTTTTCGATGCTATAACAGTATTTTTTGATAAAAAAAGTAATTCTGAATTAACTGAAAATAAAGATTATATCACTAGCCAGTATCATAATATCTTGTTAAATGACGCTGATTTCAGAAATTCAGTTCGGACATCTACGAACAATGAGAAAAGCGTAAAAACTAGGTTTTCAAAAACATTTGAAATATTAACCCCAATAATATCATGATAAAAACAATTTATATAGACAATTTTAAGCTATACAAAAAGGATATAAATATTCCTTTAAATAGCATGAATCTTTTTACTGGCGTTAATGGAAGAGGGAAATCAACAGCACTTCAAGTCTTTCTTTTGTTGAGTCAATCAGCTCAAATAAATAGAGCAACAAATAAAATATTTCTCAATGGGGATAATGTTAGTTTGGGTAGTTTTGATGACATAAAAAATAAAGAAAACTTGTATTCAGAACAAGTTCGCTTTGGATTTGATTTTGAGGATTTTTCAATAGATTATTTCATGCATAATAATAAAGCCGATGCGTCCGAATTGTTTATTGATAAAATTAATTTAAAATCTTCATCGATTCAATATGAATTCAACAGAAAAGACGGTTTGTACATTGATGACAAATACCCAGAATCAAAAAATATATTATTTGATTTATTTTTAAATAATCCTATTTCAAACATAAAGGAACTTTCTTCTATCACCAACAAGATTAACTTGACAAATATACATTATGTATCTGCTGATAGAATCGGGCCGAGAAACTATTATCAAAACCAATCTCTAAATCATTTTGTTAGCGTAGGGGCTTTGGGTGAAAACGCTGTGAATGTTTTATATCAAAAAGGAGATGATTTAATAAATGAAGACATCTTAGAAGCTTATTCACAAATGTTCTCTGAAGATATAAACGACCTAAGTAGAACAGTAGAAGATAATGTTAATTATTGGATTGATAAAATATTTCAAGGAGCAAGAGTTCGAGTAGAACCCATAAAAGGTGAAGATTTGCTGAAGTTAAGAATTAACTCTGATGGAAAAGGAGGATATTTTAAACCAACAAATGTTGGCTATGGATTTAGCTATTCCTTGCCAATTATTATAGCTGGATTGATTGCAAAACCAGATGAAATATTGATTGTAGAAAATCCTGAAGCTCACTTACATCCTTGTGCTCAATCAATAATTTCAAAATTTTTATCAATAATTGCATCTACAGGAGTTCAAGTTATTGTCGAATCCCATAGTGAGCATATACTAAACGGAATACGTATAGCTGTGAAAGATGGATTTGTTACAAAAGATGATGTCAATGTTTTATATTTTGATCACAAAGAAAATAAATCTGATTTATATGAAAGGATAAAAATTGATGATGAAGGTGGAATTAATAATTGGCCTCCCAATTTTTTCGATCAAGCAACTAGAGATTTAAATTACTTATTAGGTATATAAGATGCAAATATTTATAAACGAAACATCTTTAAGTGCTCAATTTTGTGATAAAACTCTTTTTTTTGATGCACTAAAATTATTTCTTTCTTCTGTAAAGCGAATCAGTGAAATTAAAAATAGTAAAGATGTTTTTAAAAGTAACTATTTTTTCTACTATACAGGGATAAAAGATACATATCTTGAAACACTATTGAAAGAAAATCCTTCTCTAAATTCTGTTTTTGTTCAGAATATGCAACAGTTAAATCCCAAGAGTTGGGAAAAACAGAAAACCCATGAAGATCATTCTACTTATGAATATCTCAAAGAGAATTATACAGGAACTTCTGTTGCCGAGTTAGCAGAAAGAAGAATTCAAGATAGTAGTTTGTTGGGGTTTCTTTTAAATTTTAAGGATTCTCAATTTGGGGATACTCCCAAAATCCAAATTCTCAAAAATAGAAATGATGAAGTTGACCTTGATTGTGTAATTTCTCCAGATTCAATAGAAACATGGCTCATAGATAATAAGTATATAAATCCTGACGAGGCATATGATGAGAACTCCAATCTTCCACCTCTAGATATTCAAACCGTTTTGCGAGACGAAACTATTTTCGAAAAGACTACTTATCCGAGAAATAATGGACGAGTTGTTCATAGGAGAAAAGGAACAAACGAATTATGGACTGTTGATAGTGCAAAAAAACATGCTGGAGTAAAAGCTCATATTGAGGTGTTTGATGAAACCACAACCATACATCTTGGAACCTCTCTATATAATGAGATAAAATTGAATGATAAGTATAAGAAAAAAAATCGAACTATAGACTTAGGCTCTCAATGATTATCTCTGAATAAATAAAAAAACAGGAGCAAAAGCCAATTTTTTATCAGAAAATTATTATCTTTACCCCATCGTTAGAACGATTTTGAACTCTTCTTTTTGTACCCGATTTTCTCGTGGACAGATCGTGGATAACGATAAAAAGTACTGCTTAAAACACTGATAATACAGCGTTTGTTGAACTGGTTCAGTTCCGTCAACTCCCACAAAAAAAAGAGAGTTTACACTCTCTTTTTTCGTTGATATCCCTAGATATCTTGACTTTCCGCTGTATTTTATATTTTCCATAATAGGATTTATTTTTTCAAAAATCACTTTTTGTATTATAAAAAAACGTATATTTGTGTTCACGTTTGCGAACATATATGTGTACACACTCGTTAAGGGGAATAGAGATTTTCTCAGAGTAGAAATCCGGACGAAAGAAATTATAAAACAGAAAACTATGAAAATGAAAATTATAAGTACCCGTGAATTCCGGGGAAACCAAAAAAAGTATTTTGACCTTGCTGAATTTGAAAGGATCATCATACATCGTGGAAATAAGCGTAAATCCGTTTTACTTACTCCTATTAATGAGGAAGAAGAAACTGATATTTATTTCTCCGACCCTAATGTGATTTCCAAATTAAAAAAAGCCCTCAGGGAAATTGAAGACGGGAATACAAAAAAAGTGACATTGGATGATGTAAAACGAATTTTAAACCTATGAAAGGATGATTTATGAACTGTTACTGTCCGGACAGGCTAAGAAAGATTTGGAATCTCATGCCAAAGCCGGGGACAGAAAAAAACTGGAAAAGATCTACTTATTACTTGAAGAACTCACACGGCACCCGGAAACAGGAACCGGAAAGCCGGAAAAACTAAAACATGATTTGCGGGGCTTTGGTCAAGAAGAATTGATGAGAAAAACCGTCTTGTCTACAAAATCGATGACACAATAATAACCGTTATTATCATAGCAGCCAAAGGACATTATTCCGACAGGTAACAAAGTTCGTAATACTTAAAAAGTTGGGAATTTTAATTATCAATCCCGTGTATATACTTAAAATATGATCCGGAATAATCTAATTATCCACCCTAAAACCCCTCCTGTCTCTGGATACAGCGGGAATCACTTCATTTCTGCTTCGTACCGGTGCTTTTGCCACAGCTTTAGCGGAAGAAACCGTCGGGGATGAACCGGATATTTTCTTTGAATTTGTTTGTTTTCCGGTGGAAACAGGTCGATTGCCGGACGAAGGAGTTGCCGGTTTATTTTCTGTCGAAGGCTGCGCAGGCGTGGAAGAACTCTTTTTATAATGATTCATGGAATTCACCCGGCTGATCTTAGATGATAAGTTATGTCCGCCCGTAGTCAAAAAATCATTAAAAGTGATAATGACCGATGGGGTTTTGAGATAGGGAGCCGAAGAACCGGCGAGTTTACGTACATATTCATTCTTGACATCATTTAACTCGAGACCCGCCAATGATAAATGCTGCTTACCCAATGTCCACACCAACTGGTTCACCTGCCTGGCTTTAAGGTAAATATTATAACTTTCACGATCCCTGATTTTCATACCGCGCGGATAAGAAAGATAACGGGCCAGTTTTTCAAAATTTTCATCCGACAATCCATTTAACATTCTCTTGACCGCAGATAGTTCACCGGCAATTTGCCGGCGACTGTCACGCATGACATTCCCGTGAATGGATTCTCTTTGTTCTGTGGTATAAAGAAAATTATGCTGCCGCTCATAATCCGCCATCTGCTCCTCCACCTTCTCCCGTTGATAATCATTGAATTTGATTTTGGAAAGGGTATCCGCTAAGATTTGGATATTGTTTTCCGGATATTCTTTGAAGATTGTCAGTAATTTTTTCGCCGGCTCAAGTAAAAGATAGGGTTTATTATGGGGAAAAGAAGATGGAATATCTCCAGAATACGTAATCCCGTTGTCAATAAAAAGCTGGTAAAGTGCGGTGTATTGAACCACTCTTGCCAAATCGGTATTACCGATCGTGGCAAAATAATGGTATGCGTGGTTCTCATATCGATTTCCCACCGAGACGCTCCTTTCCTGTGAATTAAAATAAGAGACCGGAAGCGAACCCGTACGGTTAAGCGTATAGATCGTAATTTCTTCCGTATCGATGGCATACATGGCATTAGCCGTATTCCAGTTATAGACCAGTTCGTTTAATCCCAGTTTCTTGAAAAGCGGCTGGTCGAAAGGATAACGGGAAGGTTTGGGATAACGGTAATAGGCTTCCTTAATGGTCCCTCTCTCCGACCAGTCTTTGAGTAATATATCGGTAATGGTCAACAAGTGTCCGAATTCGGTATTTTCCAGTTCCTTACTCAGGTAAGTGGGACACCAGTCGCGTCCGTTACCCATTTTACCGGCTAACAAGTCATTGATATCCAGACTTTGGGACAACTCCTTTTCCGTAATGGAAGCCAAAAGCAGGACGGTTTCCACATTCAGCGGCGGTAACTCGTGCAGAGGAAGTTCCCTTTCCCTTCCAATAATAACCAATGTAGACGAATCGGCCAGCGCCCCGAGTATCAGGTCGGCATCCAGTGTAAATTGCCTTATCATTCCCGTATGATCCGAAAGGTCACTTCCCCTGGGAATAGCCCATGCTACAAATCCCGGCTGCCGACTAAAATAAATCCCGTTCTTCTTTTCCCGGAAGATTGAAGCAATTGTTTCGATTCCGGAAGTATCGTCCATTATCATGAATGGTTCCTGCTCTTCAATAAACCAATGATGAAATTCAGACAGGGATATCTGGTAATCCAGACCGGATCCGGAAAAATAAACCCGTTTTTGGTCATCATAAAGATTCAGGGCATAGGGTTTATAATCGGACAGGTATAATTCCGATGAAAGCCGGGCGATAAGGTTCCGGAGATTTTCACCTGAAGCATTGACCATTGAAATAAGGATATCCGTTACTTTTCCGTCGTATCCGATCTTATGGTTTCGGGTTTCAACCTGATAATTAAATTTATTGAATATCGTGTCAATCATTTCCATGTCGAAATACGGCGGTGGTTCCGAGATGACGATCAATCCGCTGCTGTCGGGAAAATGAGCCAGCGCTAATGTTTGATAATGAAACCGGAAATTATCCCTGAAAATGCCGTAGAGCGAATCACGTTGGCGGAATACAAGACGCGTTTCCATATCCAGTTTCTGATTAGGAATGTATTCCGATTTACGGATTTTAGCCGTCTCTTTCTTGACCGTTTCGATAAAATCAGGACGGGTAAAAATAAAAGTCAATCCTGCCGCCGCCAATAAGGCGACCGGTATTAAAACAAAAAGTATCCGTTTAATTTTCTTATCCTTATTATTTGCCTCCATTACTCGTTTCTCATTTTCGCTTTTCCCCAGAAACGGAGGAGAAGGACTTCCGCTAAAAAGCAAAGAAGGGCAAGTAAGATGAAATACCGCCATAGCGGTCTCCCATTCATGGAAGAAGATATCTGATCGGTAAGGTTTTTGGTTCCGGCATCGATCACCTGGAAAGGATATTCACCGGTCCCGCCTATTTCTTCCAATTCTTTTTCAGAATAATAGGTCAGGTCGGATTCTTTCCTGTCATAATTGAAAGCCATCGTTGAAACCGGGACTTCTCCTTTCCTGATATCATAAAAACCGGGATCCTGTATCTGTGAATGTAAATAAAGAATGGTCTCGTTTCCTGCATTACGCTGTCCCGGGATAAATTCAAAATCCTGCTCCTCGGATCTGACCACGAAAAGATCTTCCGAGTGGCTTCCGGTACGGTTAACCGTATAGATATCATCTTTCCCGATAATATTATATAATTTGTTCCGGATCTGGCTCATAATCCCTATGTTATGTAAGGGCACAAAGAAAAGTGCGTGCTTGTGGGCCTGTCCGAAGTCATCATTCAGGGCCACGGAAGATATGTATACTTTTCCTCTTCCGGTATTATAAACATTGAGCAAAGGATCTCCATTCTCCAAAGAGATAATATTTTCGACAGGAACGGAAGAAGAACGGGAAATTTCAAAATGTTTTAACACCGTGGGCATATCCAAAGACATATCAGAGCGGTCCAAACTTCCTTTATAGTAAATACTCTCCGTATTGATTTTCCCGGCTTTGAGCGACTGGGTCACCATGTTCTGGTAATAACCGACTCCCAGTCCGGAAAGGAAACTTTGCCATTCCGGTTGTTGCAACTCTTCATGCGGAAAGATCAGCAAAGCGCCTCCCCGCTCGACAAATTTCGTCAATTCATCGGCCAATCCGGAAGAAAGGCCTTTTAACTCATTCAATACGATAAGGTGCGCGTTATCAAATTGCGAATAATTAACCTGATCTTCATTCATGGCAGTGAAAACAAAAACAGAATCTTTTCCGTACAGGGCATTCAAATATTTATTCCGTTCATTTTTCTGTTCTATGGCAATTACCGGGGTTGATTCCGTAACTTCATAGATCAGGTAAAGCTGATCATCGAAAGTAATGGGTGTGTCATCAATTTGCAATACGCCCCTCTGAATACCGGGAGAAGTAATATTATAATGCATCTGGTAATCAGCATAACTATTGGCTTTCAGATCAATAGCAGCCAGAGAACGCTGCTGGTCATTTACGAATAACCTTACGGGTAATTTCTCGATATCGTTGGTGCCGTAATTATGGACACGCACAGTAAGCGAAACTTGTTGCCCTATGGTAAAAACCGGACTGGAGAACCAGCAACTGTCGATCGCGATATTATTGATCTGGGCGGCCGGCACCTGTAATACAAAAGAATTTTGGCCCGGTATCGCGGAAAGTGCGGAAAGATCGAACTGCTGTTTCTGGAAATCGGAAATATAATAGGCGTATCGCTGATCGTTATTGGAATACGAGGCAATATTCTGTTGGAATGCCGTGATCTCTTTTAACGGCCGGCTATGGACGGAAATCGCCACCTCATCCAGCAGATGGAGTATCTCGTCTTTATTGAGGACTCTCGATTCTTTTGCGGAAAAATCCTGTGTGGTCAAAATAAATTCGTCGGCGTAATCGAATGCGTTGACAATATTTTTGGCGGCCGTGACCGCATCCTGAAGTAAATTCCCGTCTCTGGAACCTGCTTCCATGGAATAAGAATTATCCACAAATACAGTCACCAGCTTACCACCGCCTGCCTGTTCGCGGTTAAGCGGAATGTAAGGCTGTGCAAAAGCAAATACCAAAGCGGCGATACCCAGGATACGTAAAAATAAAACGATCAGATGCTGGAGCTGTGATTCCCTCTTGGTCTTCAGTAAGATATTCCGGAGTAACTTTACATTGGAGAAATAAGTGGTTTTATATCTTCTGAAATTGAAAAGATGAATTATTATGGGTATTAAGATGGCGAATAATCCAAATAAAAAGAGAGGATTTACAAATTTCATAATATCATTCCATTACGGTATTACCTTATTGCTATCTTTACAAACGTGGGAAACATCCATTAGTTCACGTAGAGCATAAATCCTTTAAGATATGATCCCTCAGGATGATATATATTAACGGGATGATCTACGGATTGTTGCAGGGACTTTACTACACGCACATCTCTTTTTTCCATCACCGCAGCCGAAAACAGCAGGGTCTGGAAATCATCACGGGAAATGGCCTGAGAGCAGGAAAAAGTAAATAATAACCCGCCCTTTTTAATTTTCTCAAGCGCTTTCCGGTTAATATTACGGTATCCTTTGATACCTTGTTCTTTGACTTTGTGGTGTTTGGCGAAAGCAGGCGGATCCAGGATGATCAGGTCATAAAGATTTGCCGGCATCGTATCCAGAAAATCAAAAACATTACCGACGAATGAATCGTATGAGTGCGATCCTTCCAGCAGGGCCATATTTCTCTCCGTATATTCTATAGCTTTTTTCGAGATGTCCACGGAATGCACCTCTTTCGCCCCGCCGGCGGCGGCATACACGGAAAAACCTCCGGTATAACAGAAAAGATTCAACACATTTTTTCCTTTGGCATAATCGCCCACTAATTTCCTGCTTTCACGTTGATCAATAAAAAAGCCCGTCTTCTGTCCCTGTAAAATATCAATATAAAATTCATGACCGTTTTCCTTTACCATTACTTCATCTATCTTCCCGTAAAGAAGTTCATCTCCAAAATGGCAGCCTTTCATTTCAGGCATGGTCAGGGCACTTTTATTATATATGGACTTTATTTTTCCGCCTAATAATTCCTTCAATATCCCTGTAAAAGTATCTTTCAACAGATACATCCCGTATGAATGGAATTGCAGAACCAGATTTCCGTCAAACCAATCGATGATCAGTCCGGGCAACATATCACCTTCCCCGTTCACCAGCCGGAACATATTGGTACGCTCGTTTTGGAATAGTCCCATGATTTGCCGGAAATACAAAGCGTCGGAAATTCTTCCTTTCCAAAATTCCCCGGTAGGAACGATCCGTTCAAAACTAAAGATACGGACTGCGATGGAACTGTTGTAATAATGGCCGGTAGCCAGATATTGATGATTTGCATCCAATACTTCCACTATCTCACCATCTCCGGGATCTCCTTCCTGCTTTTGAACGGCTCCTGAAAATACCCAGGGGTGAAACCGTTGCAGGGACTTCTCCTTCCCTTTCTGCAAAATGATCTTCTTCATATTATGTAGTGGGTTGCTGCTTATAAGGTTTCTTTTCCCTGATGCCGGACAGCAGCTTCTATAAATCCTTTGAACAACGGATGCGGTCTGTTGGGTCTTGATTTAAATTCCGGATGGAACTGGCATGCCACATACCAGGGATGATCCTCCACTTCTATCATCTCTACAATATGACCGTTGGGAGATGTACCGCAAATAACCAGTCCTTTGCTTTCCAGCAGATCCCGGTAATCATTGTTCACCTCATAACGGTGACGGTGACGTTCGTCGATCTCTTTAACCTGATAAGCATCCCAGGCTTTGGTACCGGTTTTTATCTTACAGGGGTATTTTCCCAATCTGAGGGTGCCCCCGAGCATACTAAACTCATTTTGTCCCGGAAGGAAATCTATAACAGGATGCGGAGTATTCGCATCTATCTCCGTACTATTGGCCTTTTTCAGGTCTGCCACGTTCCTGGCAAATTCAATAATCGCGATCTGCATACCCAGACATAATCCCAGGAACGGGATTTTGTTTTCCCGTGCGTAACGCGCCGCATTGATTTTTCCTTCGACACCCCGTCCTCCGAAGCCGCCGGGGATGATCATGCCGTCCATATTTTTCAAAACCGTTCCGGCATTCTTTTCCGTAATTTCTTCCGAATCCAGCCAGGTAATTTTCAGGTCGGTATTACGGGCGATGGCGGCGTGTTTCAATGCTTCCACCACACTCAGGTAAGCATCCTGCAATTCCGTATATTTTCCGACCAGCGCGATATTGGTCCGGGAAGTTTTCTTTTTGCTCTCCTGAACCATTTCTTCCCAATCCGAAAGATCTTTTTCTTTGCATTGTATCATAAGCCTTTTAATCACCTGTTCCGCTAAACCTTCTTCTTCGAGGGCAAGCGGAATTTCATACAGCGAAGGCATATCTATGTTTTCAATAATATTATCCAGTTTCACGTTGCAGAAGAGCGATAACTTCTCCTTAATTTCTTTCCCGAAAGGATGCTGGCAGCGACATACCAGTATGTCCGGCTGAATACCGATACTCAATAATTCTTTTACGCTATGCTGCGCGGGTTTGGTCTTCAGTTCATTACTCGGTGTGATAGAAGGAATAAGCGCCACATGGATATACATGCAGTTATTTGCCCCTTCTTCGGCGGCAAATTGCCTGATGGCTTCCAGAAAAGGTAAACTTTCATAATCCCCGACGGTACCGCCGACCTCTACAATAGCCACATCCGCATTATTCGTTTGTGCGTTCAGCCTGATCTTTTCTTTGATGAGATTGGTAACATGCGGTATCATTTGCACGGTAGCTCCCATATATAAGCCGTTTCTTTCGTTATCGATTACCTGGTAATAGATCTTTCCGGCCGTAACATTACAATGCTTGTTTAGATTCTCATCAATAAAACGCTCATAGTGACCGATATCCAGATCTGTCTCCCCGCCGTCTTCCGTAACGAAAACCTCACCGTGCTGGTATGGATTCATGGTCCCGGGATCCATATTCAGGTAGGGGTCCAGCTTTTGCATGGTCACCTTTACTCCCCTGGATTTTAATAAACGACCTAAAGATGCTGCCGTGATGCCTTTTCCTAAACCGGAAACAACTCCGCCTAAAACGAAGACATATTTTGTTGCCATAGATTTATGTAAATTAAATAAACTGCAAAAATAACATTTTTTAGCGAATCATGAGAAAAATCAGCCTGATTTCCTGATGAAAAAAGAATGTTTTAAGTAAAGCTTCTTCAATGACGAAGTCAACAAATTAATTACAGGGCTGTTTAAATCCGGGACAGCTTAATCATCTCTGTTATTACTATCCGTAAGCCATCCCGGTATAATGGGAATATTAAGCAAAAAAATGTATTTTTGCCAATTA
>ERZ809224.726-NODE-726-length-28643-cov-13.726214_pt1 | contig 28643 bp, 31 predicted proteins | sample MGYA00520513_ERZ809224 | MGnify/ENA primary metagenome ERZ809224 (study PRJEB31576, sample SAMEA3212658) | Homo sapiens | biome: human-gut; feature: human gut; material: fecal | place: Sweden | collected 2012 ... | reverse complement strand
AATACTTCAAAGTATTCTTCTTAAAGGAATTTATTGTTTATTTTTCAATGTACTTTTGCGTTCTTTGTCAAACGCAAGATTTATTTTAGCACAGGTTTATATTCCATGTCAACACTTTTTTTAAAAAAATTTAAAAAAATTACAAGAATTTTTTTCTTGTAATTTTTTATGTTGTTTTTTAGCCATTTTTCGGCTTTTTTTACTTAATTTTATTCTTCTACTTTGCAATATTTGTATCTATAAATTTTATTCATTTATTGTTGATATGCATAATGTTATTTCCTCTAATACATCTAGCAATACCCTTACTGTATCTAAAGCTGTAAACATTGCTATATTATTTTCTACTGCACACCTTCTTATTATGCTACCATCTGTTTCTTGGTCTATTGCATCTACATCTCTTGTGCTTATTACGTAATTTACATATCCTTTTCTCATTGAGTCTAGTATTTCCTCGCTACCTTCACTTATTTTTTTCTTTACTCTTGTTCTAATTCCATGTTCTTTTAAGAATATTGCTGTTCCCTTTGTTGCTTCTATATTAAATCCTAGATTATAAAATCTTTTTATTAAAGGTAAAGCTTCTTCTTTGTCTTTATCGGCAATTGTTACAAGTATTGTTCCATAATTTGCTAAATTCATTCCTGATGATTGAAGTGCTTTGTATAATGCTCTTGTAAGTTTTGTATCATATCCTATTGCTTCCCCTGTTGATTTCATTTCTGGTGATAGATATGTATCCATTCCATTTAATTTAGAAAAAGAAAATGCAGGAGCTTTTACATACCATTTTTTCTTTTCTTCTGGATACGTTTTTTCTATTCCTTGTTCTTTTAATGTTTTACCTAGCATTACTAGTGTTCCTATATCTGCTAACGAATATCCTGTTGCTTTTGATATAAAAGGTACTGTTCTAGATGATCTTGGATTTACTTCTATTACATATACGTTTTCTTCTTTGTCTACTATAAATTGAATATTGTATAATCCTACAATTCCAATTCCTAGTCCTAATTTTATTGTGTAATCTAGTATCTTTTCCTTTGCTTTATCACTTACACTAAATGTTGGATATATACTTATACTATCTCCAGAGTGTATTCCTGTTTTTTCAACGTGTTCCATTATTCCCGGTACAAATACATCTTTTCCATCGCAAACTGCATCTACTTCTAGTTCTTTTCCTATTATATATTTATCTACTAATACTGGCTGTTTTGTATTAATTTCAACCGCTGTTTTTAAATATTTTTCTAGTGCCTTTTTATTAGAAACAATTTGCATTGCTCTTCCTCCTAGCACATAACTTGGTCTTACTAATACTGGATACCCAATTTCTTCTGCAACTCTTATTCCATCTTTTATATTAGTTACTGCTTGTCCTTTTGGTTGTAATAGTTTTAATTCTTCCATCACTTTTTCAAAACTGTCACGATTTTCTGCTCTTTCTATTGCATTTACATCTGTTCCTATTATCTTTACTCCTAATTTAGAAAGTGGCATTGCAAGATTTATTGCTGTTTGACCACCTAAAGCTGCAACAACGCCTTCTGGTTTTTCTAGTTCAATTATATTCATTACATCTTCTACTGTTAATGGCTCAAAATATAACTTGTCACTTGTTGTATAGTCTGTTGAAACTGTTTCTGGATTATTATTAATTATTATTGCTTCATATCCCGCTTCTTTTATTGTTTTTACTGCGTGAACAGTTGAGTAGTCGAATTCTACACCTTGCCCTATTCTTATTGGTCCTGCTCCTAAAACTATTATTTTCTTTTTATTGCTTACTATTGATTCATTTTCTTCTTCGTATGTCGAGTAAAAATATGGTACATAACTTTCAAATTCACTTGCGCATGTATCTATCATTTTGTATGTTGGATAAATATTTTCTTCTTTTCTTAAAAGATATATTTCTTCTTCTGTTTTATTCCAAATCTCTCCAATGTATTTATCACTAAATCCCATTTTCTTTGCTTTTTTTAATATTTCTATATTTTCAGCATTATCTTTTAATTTATTTTCCATTTTTATAATATGTTTAATTTTTTCTAGAAAGAACATATCAATTTTTGTAGTGTTATAAATTAAACCTAAATCTACATTTCTTCTAATCAATTCAGCCACTGCATATATTCTGTCATCTCTTCCATCTTTTATATATTCCATTAATTCTTCTGTTTCTATGCTGTCAAATTTCTTCATATATATATGACATACGCCTATTTCTAGTGACCTTACAGCTTTAAGTAGACTTTCTTCAAAAGTTCTTCCTACACTCATAACTTCTCCGGTAGCTTTCATTTGCGTACTTAATTTATTTGATGCAAGAACAAATTTATCAAATGGAAATCTTGCAATTTTTGTTACAATATAGTCAAGAGTTGGTTCAAAACTTGCTGGTGTATTTGCAAGTTTTATTTCATCTAGCCTCATTCCAACTGCAATTTTAGCTGATACTCTTGCTATTGGATAGCCACTTGCTTTTGAAGCTAGTGCAGATGAACGTGACACTCTTGGATTTACTTCTATTAGATAGTATTGGAATGAGTGTGGATCTAAAGCAAATTGAACATTACATCCTCCTTCTATTTTTAAGGCTCTTATTATTTTTAAAGCACTATCTCTTAGCATTTGATATTCTTTATTTGTTAATGTTTGACTTGGAGCTACCACTATTGAATCTCCTGTATGTACTCCAACTGGATCTAAATTTTCCATATTACATACCGTTATTGCTGTATCATTACTGTCTCTTATAACTTCATATTCTATTTCTTTATATCCTTTTATACTCTTTTCTACTAGTACTTGTCCTACTGGTGAAAGTTTTAATGCATGTTTTATTATTTCTCTTAATTCGTTATCATCATCTGCAAATCCGCCACCTGTTCCTCCTAGTGTAAATGCTGGTCTTAGAACTACTGGATAACCTATTTTATTTGCTGCTTCTACGCCCTCTTCTATTGTGTGTGCTATTATAGATTCCAATATTGGTTCTCCCAGTTGTTCACATAGCTCTTTAAATTTTTCTCTATCTTCTGCTTTTTCTATACTTTCACTACTTGTTCCAAGTAATTCTACTTGACATTCTTGTAAAACTCCCTTTTTATATAATTGCATTGCTATATTTAAACCTGTTTGTCCTCCTATTCCCGGAAGTATAGCATCTGGTCTTTCATATCTTATTATCTTTGCAACATACTCTAGTGTTAATGGTTCCATGTATACTTTATCTGCTATAGCAGTATCTGTCATTATTGTTGCAGGATTTGAATTTACAAGTATTACTTTATATCCTTCTTCTTTTAGTGCTAAACATGCTTGTGTGCCTGCATAATCAAATTCTGCAGCTTGCCCTATTACTATTGGTCCTGACCCTATTACTAATACTGTTTTTATATCTTTTCTTTTTGGCATATTATTCTTCTCCTTTCATTATATTTATAAATTTGTCAAATAAATATCCACTATCTTGTGGCCCTGGTGCACTTTCTGGATGATATTGGACACTAAATATTCTGTCCTTTTTGCATTCAACACCTTCTATTGTGTTATCTAAAATATTTTTATGCGTTGCCTCCAACTTTGTACTTTTTAAGGATCCTTCGTCAACTGCATAACTATGGTTCTGGCTTGTTATTTCTATTTTATCTGTTTTTAAATTTAGTACAGGATGATTTCCTCCTCTATGCCCAAATTTTAACTTATATGTTTTTGCTCCATATGCTAGGCTTATCATTTGATGTCCTAAGCAAATTCCAAATATAGGGTATTTTCCTTTTAGTTCTTTTACTAAACTTATCACTTCTTTAACATCTTCTGGATCTCCTGGTCCATTTGACAAAAACACTCCATCTGGTTTTAAACTTATTACTTCTTCTGCTGTTGTATTATATGGAACTACTGTTACATTACATTTTCTTTTATTTAAGTTTCTAACTATATTTAGTTTTATTCCGCAGTCTACTGCAACTACATTGTATTTTGCATTTGCTGTTCTCGCATACCATTTTTTCTTACAACTTACTTTTGAAACAGCATCTTTCGGAATCTGATAATTTTTCATTTTTTCTATTGCCTCTTCTTTAGTTGTAGATATATCTGTTATTATAACTTTTCTACTTCCTTTGTCTCTAATACTTCTTGTTATTTTTCTTGTATCTACTCCATATATTCCAGGAATATTATTTTCTTCTAGATATTCTGATAATGTTTTTGTGTATCTAAAATTGCTAGGGTGATCATTATATTCTCTTACTACTAATCCTCCTATTGAAGGTTTACCTGTTTCATAATCATCATCTGTTATCCCATAATTTCCAATTAAAGGATATGTCATAACTACCATTTGGTATGTGTATGACGGATCTGAAACTATTTCTTGATATCCAACCATAGATGTATTAAAAACTATTTCGCAAATACTTTCCACATTTGCTCCAAAGCCATATCCTAAATATTCTTCGCCATCTTCTAGCACAATCTTTTTGTTAAATTCTTTCATTTTTTTCATCCTTTCTTTATTTTATATTTCTAAACAAAAGGGGTCTATCCCATTTTGTTTAGTTTTAATGGGCAAAAAAAAATAAGGAATAAATTCCTTATTTAAAATATAAATGAAAATGAAACAATTATTAAGAAAACTGCTGCAACAATTATTAAGTTAGTTTTTCTTAAATAATTCTTCATTTCTTACCTCTTTAATTTTATATCTTGAATATTATACAAAAATAAAATTAATATTGCAATAGTTTTTTAACATTTTTTATTTTATTTTTATAATGCTACTTATTCATCTTTAACTAAACTGGAATTATATATTCTATTGCTTCTTTATTGTTTTTTATTTCTATTTTGTTTTTACGTCCTCCATATTCTCCGGTCTAGTGTCCAAGTTAATTTTTTATCAGATTCAATTTCTATTTTATCTGTTTGGAAATAGTAGAAGTATTTACTTTTGTGTTTTTTTATTGCTAATAGTACTAGAGTGTTTATCCATCCAATTATATTTTTGGGTCTTTTTATAAATAGTACTTCAAATTTACCATCATTTATTTTTACGCCTTTTCTTTTAAACCACTCAAATCCTCCTATAGATTTAGAATTACTAACTGAGCCATATATTACTCTATCGTTATATTCTTCTCCATTTACTTTTATCTTTACATTATAGCTTCTTATTTTTCCTATATAAATTATTCCAACTATAAAATATGCTATTTTACCAAAAACTTTTTTTAACTTATGTGGGGTTACATAAGGCACTGCTGTAAAAGCCCCAAATGCTGCAACATAATTAAAGTATACATTATTAAATGAGCCTATATCAGATTTTATTAGTCTTGATTCGTTTATGTGCTTTGATAAAAATATTTTATTTGTAGACATTCTAATTGTTCTTGCAAAATCATTCATTGTTCCAAGTGGTATAAAGCTTATTTGTGGTTTATTTTCCATTTTCATTACTGCGTTTATTAGTTCATTTAATGTTCCATCTCCTCCACAGCACACTACTAAATCAAGTTTTACATCTTTATGGTCTTTCAATATATCTTTTGGTTTGTAGTCTTTTCTAGTATAGCAAGTTTCAATAAAGTATCCCTCATCAGAAAAATTCTTAATTATTTTGGGAAGTTTTCTTTTTATTGTGCCTTTACCTGCTTTTGGGTTTACTATTAACAACATATTTTTTTGCATGGTTTACTCCTTTTCTCTAAAAAAATGTCACACTAAACTCACATTCAAATTCTTCTTTAGGTCTTAAATTTATTATCCCCTCTTTATCTTTAAAGTAAGCTGTTTCTTTTACTCTGTCTGCATAATTAAACCATGGCTCCAAACATATATATGGTGCTCCTGGTAATGACCAAATTGCAAGTATTGGAAAATCTTTAAAATTAAATTCTAATACTTTTTTATTACCTTTCTTTTGTTTTAGAGTAATTTTATTTGATTTTAGTTTCTTCATCATTATTGCATCATTTAAGAAGCTCTCTTTTGTAATTTCAATTATTTTATTTTCTTTTAATATGTTTTTAGCTAGTTTGTTAGATATATAGTTTCCTTCTACCTCCATAAATTCTACTTCTGGTTCTTCTGCTTCTAATTCAAAATAGTATTCTTCTTGTGGCATTTCTAGTTTGAAACCAGGATGTCCGCCTAGTCCAAATATCATATTTTTGTCATCTTTGTTTATTACTCTTATCTTAGTTGTTAATATATCTTCTGTAAATTCATATTCTATATTTAGTACAAATTTAAATGGATATTTTTTTAGCGTTTCTTCATTGCTTTTTAATTCATATATTTCTTTATTTTTTGTTTTTTCTATTAGCTCAAAATCCATATCCTTTGCAAATCCGTGCTGTGGTATTTTGTATTCTTTTCCTTCTATTACAGTTTTATTATCTCTTAATCTTCCTACCGTTGGAAATAAAATTGGAGCTTGCCTATCCCAAAAATTTTTCCCATCATGCAATCTTTCTTTTCCATTAAACTTCACACTTGTAAGTTCTGCCCCTGGATTTCTAACCTTAATCTCTAACATAGTTTTCTCCTTTTTGTTTGGATTTTATCATATGATAAGTTCATTTACAATAATTTAGTTCTATTTATAGAGTGCACTTTTTCTTTTTATCTTTCTTTTTGTATATTTTCTATTTTTTCACTGGATTTACATTTTTCTTCTAAATCTCTTATTCTCTCTACAATTTTTCTATCTCCTTTATTTTCTATTTCCTCTAAGTTTTTCCCTTCATATCTTTTTAGTACTGTACATCTTATTGTGCTTAAAGTTCTACCTAATCTTATTTCTTTTTGTTCTTCTGTTTCAGGTTCTCCTTTTCTTGCTACTTTCACACCTAGTATGCTTCCTCTTGGCTTTCTTTCATTTTCTTTACACCACTCTTCTATTTCTGTTATCTTTTCCATTGTTCTTTTAAAAACATCTCCATTTTGTTTTCTTCCCAAACTTTTATAACCTCTTTTTTGGCAATACTCTTCAATAATAGCTATTACATCTTCGTAATTTACTCTGTTTTCTCTGGCAATAACTCTATAAGTTCTTTTAGTATTTAAGCATTCTTCTAGTATGTTATTTTTTTGCTCTTCTGTGATGTTCATATATCTTCTCCTTATTTTTTTATTTCTTTACATATTTTACCATGTTTTTATATTAATTTCAAATAGAAAATATTTAATAGCTCTTTTCGAGTCCTACCATTTCAAATTTCAAAAAGAAACCTCATAACTTTGTTATGAGATTTATTTTTTGGTACCGATGGTGGGACCTCTACCCGCGACCTAAAAAACTGTCCACCGGACAGTTTTTTTACGGTCTTTTCGAGTCCTACCATTTCAAATTTCAAAAAATGAACCTCATAACTTTGTTATGAGATTTATTTTTTGGTACCGATGGTGGGACTCGAACCCACATGGTTTCCCGCTAGATTTTGAGTCTTTTAAGCTATTTTATACTTATTTATTTTTAGTATTAAATATTGCTTTTTAAGAAGCTCAAAACTATGGATTTTCTAGCACTCTTCATCGTTTTTCTTACTTGCTTAACTATAAAATAGTTTTTATGCTTTTTGCAAGAATTTTGAAAAAATGTTAGATGTTTTGTTAGATATGTTAGATGTAATAGATATTTATTATTGATTGAATTTAGACTATTTACCTAATTGTAAGTAGTCTTTTTATTATGCAGAGATATGCAGTACCTCTATAAAAGTACTAGGTTTGGCAAGCCGATGCTATAAAGTTTGCTCGTATTCGTATAAACGGTCTATTTATACAAAGTGCGTGAGTGAGATTTTACAACCATAGACTCACAATAATAAAAGAGTTTTTGGGAGGCAAAGCTTGGATGTGGATTTGCAATTGTAAAAAGTGTGGACAAGTATGCACATTGATAATTAAATCATTATCAGCAATTGTAGTAGTTCTTCTACTTACTAGACTACCTATGAAACGAAGCGACCGACTGCCGGTTTCTTATTCTCTAGGTGTAATAATCCTTTTTAAAACATTGGGATTATTACGCCTAATCATCTTTGCTCTCTCCCTCTGGTTTCTATATAAAAATGAAAGGAATTGATTTAATATGAAAAAAGAATATACAAAAGTTGGTGATTACTATTTACCTAATTTAGTTGCACCAAAAAATATCAAAAATTTTGAATTAGGAAAATATGGAAAATTAAGATTAAGATATTTAAAAGAACATAAAAAAGCTGAATACACTATCTTGCTAATGGATAATGAACTACAAAAACATTTAATGGATGTTGATAAAATTGCTACTGAAAGATTTGAATTATTAATGAAACAATATGCAGAAAAAGAAAATATTACTGAAGAATTAAAAGAAAAAGACCAACTAAAATGGGTTGGATTAATGAACAATATAAAGCACTCTGCTGAAGAAATTATATTAAAAGAATTGATATATGTTTAGGAGGAATTGTTATGTTAGAAATAAAATCATTTTATAAAGAATATGAAGATATGTTTGAAGAATATTTAGATGATGTTAAAAGAATTTTAAGAAAGAAAAATCAAAAATATATAAAATTACAAGAAAAATATCACAAAATTTTAGATGAAAATGAAAATCTAGTTTGGGTTTTAGAAGGTCAAACTGAAGGCAGAAATTTATCAAATAAAGAGTGTTCTGCACTAGCAAAATTAGTACAAATTTATTATGATATGCAATCAATAGAAGAAAAAGAAATATTCTTTTTAGGTGGTAAAGAAGCGTACTTTTTCTTCAAAAAAATTGGAATTTTAAGATAAAAAATTTAATAATTTTAAGGCACAATTTTTGAAATTTTGTGCCTTATTTTTTCTTTCAGCAAGTAATATTAATAGATTTTGAATGTGAGTACTCATAAGATTTCTTGAATATGCAAGCAACGTATTTGTACTCACGCCACAAATACTATCAAGAATGGGACAAGTCCCAAACCCTATTTAAAAAATAAAAATAAATTATAAAATTTTTTTAGAAAGTGAGGTGAAATTTTATGAGAAATCGTAATATAAAAATTAATATTTTCTTAAATGAGGATGAGAAAAAAATCTTTGATGAAAAAGCAAAAAAATCTGGATTAAGCAAATCAGAATTTTTTAGAAAAATAATTTTAGATTATCAATTAAGAGAACAACCTGATGAAAGATTTTACGAAATACTTTCTTTGTTAAGAAATATGGCAAACAATTTAAATCAGATGGCAAGAACTTATAATAGAAATCAAGGTTATATGAGAGAAGATAAATTTACACCATTATTAAATCAAATACAAGATTTTGTTTTAAGTATGCAAGAAGTTTATCTTACTCCTCAAAAGAAAGGAGTTTCAAATGGCTACAACAAAAATATGGAAATTCAAGAGCAGACTAGACAGTCTTATAGAATATGCAATTAATGGAGAAAAAACAGAACACAAACTATATGTATCAGGTATAAATTGTATGCCTGATACTGCTTTTTATGAAATGAAGAATGTTAAGAAACAATTTTTCAAAACAGGTGGTATAGAATGTTTTCATGCAATTCAATCTTTTGCAGAAAAAGAAGTTACACCAGAACAAGCACATGAAATTGGTATAAAACTTGCTGAAGAACTATGGGGAGATAGATTTCAAGTAATTGTATCAACTCATCTAAATACTGATAATATTCATACACATTTTGTTTTAAATTCTGTTTCTTTCTTAGATGGTAAAAGATTTTGTAATACCAAAAAAGATTATGCTATTATGAGAAAAACATCTGATAGACTTTGTGAAGATTATGGATTAAGTGTTTTAAAACAAGAGGAAAAATATAACAAATATGCTACAAGTAGTTTGTATAAAGAGTTAATGAAAGATTCTATTGATTATGCAATAGAAAATTCAAAAGATTATAATGAGTTTATAAAAATTCTTCAAGATTTAGATTATATTGTTACTGATAAGAATAATACTTTATCAATTAGGCGAGATCCTTATAAAAGAAACACTAGAATTGAAAGACAATTTGGAAATAAATATTCAAAAGAAAATATTTATAAAAGAATATTAGAAACTCAACCACTCTTTCCATACACTCCTAATCCTCAATCATTACTCAACAGAACATTTCAAAAATATAACAATATAAAAGAAACTCATTTTCAAAATAAAAGCTCTATTATTGGATTGATATTTCATTATGAGAATTTACTAGGCATAAATGTAGAAAGTGTCTCAAAACCGAATATAACAAGAATGACTCCAGAATTATTAAAAGAAATAAAACAAATGGATGAATATTCAAATCAAGCTAAATTTTTAGCTAAATATAAGATTAATACAGAAGAAGAATTATCTGATTTCAAAAAATCTGCTTATAATAAAATTAATCCTTTAAAAAGTGAAAGAGAAAATCTATGGAAAAGGCATAAAAGGGCTAAAACGGATGATGAAAAGAACAGCATTGAGAATCAAATTGTAGAAATTTCTAAAAAGATTACTCCACTTGCTGAAGAAATAAAACATTGCAATAATATTCAAATTAGAATGGATAGAATTAAGAAATACGAACTTCATCAAAAACTAGAAGAAGAAAGAAAAAAAGCTGAACAGCAGGAAAAAACTAAAATAAAAAATAAGTATAGAAATAGATAAAGAGGAGCATTACTGCTCCTCGATAAATTCTATTATATTATTCTCTTGCCAAATCATTTTCTTTATTATAGTTTTCAATAATTTCTGAAATATCAGTATATGAACCTGGTATTAATCCTTGTATTGAAGTTGTGCTAGCCACTTCAATATCTAGACCTTCATACATACTTTTAGCATCTCTTATCATTAAATTTACTAGAACTACTATATTATTAGGATTTTCTTTTAAAAATGTATTTATTTTATTGTCGCTTAGGTTTAATTCGCTTTTATTACCATCTTTTATTGCACCATACAAACAACTTAAAGCTGTCATGTCTTCTTCTGATAATATAAAATCTCTATCATAATTTGTTCTTATATTTTGATTGCTGAATTTACCATAGTTATATTCTTCTGAAAGATCTTCAACTATTATATCTTCTTGTAAATCTCTTAAAATATCTTCTCTTGACTTTTTAATTTCTGTGGCATTTACATCTACTTTTGGAACAAAATCAGCTTTACCTTTTTGTTCATAAGTATCTATATTAGTTTCATTTAACATATAATCTTTTTTTCTCATTTTTGATAATAAGTTTTTAAACCAATCTACAATTCTCATAATATTTTTTCTCCCTTATATTTCTAATTTTTCTAAAGTATCTTTTAAAATATTTCTTCTGTCTTTAGATGTATCTATATACTTTATTCCATATTTAGGACACTCTTTTTTTAGCATTTCATTTGAATTATACCAATCCTCTGCATGCTTTGTCAAGTATTCTCTTGATAATCCATAAGTCCAATCTTCTTTGGTATCATGCTCAATACATAAATTAACCATGTCTTCAATATTCAAATTTCCTAGTCCTAAACAAATTACAGTTGTATTATCAAAATCTATCATTTCTTTAATGATTTTTGGATGTAATTGCCCACTTTCTAAAATATATCCATAGTGCTTATTATCTTTTCTTATTAAAGATTTATATAACTCCAATAATGTCCTTTGAAAATACTCACAATGCTCAAACTCTTTCTGTTTATCTACATTTTCTCTATAAAATTCTTCTTTATTTTCTGCTCTAATCATTGCCCATTTTAATGCATCACTATGTATTAAATTATAGTTAATATATTTATCTTTTATCATTTTACTTAATGTTGTCTTACCAGCTCTACCAATTCCCATTATTAAAATGTTCTTCATTTTAACTAACCTCCACAAACTCTAACAAATATAAAAATTAATTATTTCTATATTTAATTGCTAATAATAAAATAATTAAACAAAATGCTAGTTACAAACTAGTTTCGAATATAAGCATAAAATCTTTACTTACTACTATTGCATATATAGTATATGCAAGGCTACTTGTAACCCATAGAATCCAAGATTGAATACTTAAATCATTAGATTTTTTTGTTTTTATTAATTTAACTGTTTGTGGAAAATATGATATAAATGTACATATTGATACTATTCCTAATAATATATTTCCTAACATATTTATTCCTCCGTTTATTATTCAACTACAAATTCATAATTATCTGTAGGTAATTTTGCACCACTTCTTTTTAATAATTCAAACGCATCATATTCTGTCATTCCATAAGTTTCTAAAATCTCTTTGATTTCTGGTCTTGTAGGCTCTGGTAATCTTGCTGCAAAAGTAGCAAATAATTTGGGATTATCATATAAAGCATTAATTTGAGGAAATGCAATTAATAATTCAAATCCATTTTTTTGTGCTTCTTTAACATTTTCTAAAATATACTTAAAATAATATGCTTCGTTTTCTTTATATAATGTAGCAACTTTATATTTGTTACCAGTATTTACATCTGTCCAAACTAAATATACTAAATCTTTTTCCATTTCTCTATTACACCTCATCTTTCAAATCATATATCTCTAACATTCTTTTTCTTCTCTCTAAAATATACATTTTTAATAATTTTTTCATATCTTCGCTTATTATATTATTTTCAAATTCATTTAAAATTTTATCTATATTTTCTTCATTAATATTGTTTTTAATTTTTTCTATATATTCTACTGTTAATTCATATGCATTATCTTTTATTTTCTTTAACAATTCAAAATGTCTTATTGGTCTTTCATTTCCCCAACCAATAGCAGATTTTGATTTTGTATTTACTAATGCCTCGAACTTCATTTTATCTTTAAAAAATATTTCTAGATTATTATTATCTTCATATGAGCATAATGATGAGCCATTGTCATATAAAGGGCATAAGTCAAGTGTTATTTTGGTCATATGGTCACTAACTTTCTCTCTTTTATGCTTAATCGCCCAATTGCTATGATGTCTATCACTATTTCCTATAAGTATATCAAAAATAATCATTTTATAAATCTTCTTTATATCAAAATAATAATCTTCTAATAAACTTTTTTCAATCATCTGCACTGAATATTTCATGTTACTATAATTATCTTCTAATCTGTCTTTATCATAATATGGAAAGCGTTTTTGTATGAATAATATTCCTTCAAATAGTGTATCATATTTATTTTCTAGTATATTATAGCTCATTGAACCATATTTTCCGTTTATATGTTCCAATATCAACCTTAGCACATTCAATACCTATTAATTTTCCAATTTCAGTAGCAAGTTTTTCAGCCCAATATTCTCCTGTTATTATTCCTTTTTCTTTATCCTTTACCTTTGGAAATTTAAAAAGTCCTTTTTCTTTTGTATGTGGATTAATAAGCCATATCTTTTTACTTGCACCACTACCATATTTTCCTGCTTCTATATCTTCTATCCAATTATCAAAATTTTTAATTTCAACCATACAATTCCTCCAATCTATTTTTTATTTATTCAAATATTTTTTCTAAAATCATTGTAATTTCATCAATTGAAAATCCTACTCTTTTTAATAGTAAACAATATATCAATCTCTCAACTAAGATATAAGCTACAATTTCAATATCTGTAAACTGCTGTAATTCTCTTCCATGAGCCACATGATTTCTTTTCTTTGCAAAATACTGAGCTAATTCACCGTTATTAACATTAATAATATTATAATGAACAAATAATCTTTGTTTTATTTTTTCTAATGGTTTTGTAAATTCTTTTAAAGCACAACATATTTGTTCAGGAAGAGTACCCTCTAAATTATCAATGCTATTATAAAAATCATCTATATATTCAATTGTTCGTTTGCTTTCATCAATTTTACAATCTTCTATATATTTCAATATTTTATTTTTCACTCTTTTATAATTCGCATTTTTATTTGCTTTATAATTTGGATATGTCCTATCAAATTCCGATTCAAATGCAGATGTAGTACGTATAAAATCCTCAACACTCACATGATTAGAATCATTTGTATTATTCGGTAGACTTTCATCAATAAAAGGATTTTCATTTATTGCATTATATATTGCTTCCATATGATTTTCTAAATCTAAAATTGATATTTGTTTATGATTATCAGGTAAATCGTATTCTATGTCTTTTCTTTCATTAATATTTAGTAAAAAAGTTATAGAATCGTTTCTAACCTTTTTAGAAATATCATCATAAAATTTTATATTTGTATATAATTTTATTTCTGAAAAAATAACATGTTTACGATTATTTAAAAAACAAAATATTTTTTCTATACTTATGTAATATTCTATAATTTCATCTACATTTTTTAAGTCTTTAAAATCAATTAATAATTCAGAATTCAAGTCTATTATCTTATTTTTATCTTTTCGTGGTATAATCCAAGATACTCCAAAGTTCCATTCATCTTCATTAATTTTTATTTTTGTTTGAACATCTTTCATATCGTTAAATTTTATAACTGGTTTAAATTTTTTAGTAGTACCCAATTCTTTTACTAATTTCTTAGGACTATATAAAGCATCTATACATTCACCTTTTATAGTCATTCTTTTAAAATTATTTATTTCTGGAAGTGGAGATATTGCATTACATTTACCTAAAATATATGCTGGAACAAAACTTCTATATATTCCTCTACCAACATTTTTTAAATTTAATTTAACAAAAGCTATTGGGTTACCATTACTGTTTTCTCCATACAAATTTACAGTTTTATCATCTTCTTTTGACTTAACTTCAAAAAACATTTCTCTAAAGCTTTTCCATTTATCTTCTAATTTTTCTGGATATAAAGTTATTAAATTATCCTCATAATGAAAACAGTATTCTTGGTTATTATATATTAATTTTCCATCAATTATATTTACTTCTTTTTTCATGTTTATTATTTTCCTTATTTATTTTTTGCTCTACTTTTATAAACATTAGCTTGATTTCTACATTGTGGGCTACAGTATTCTGCTTTCAAGTTATCAGAAGCAAAAGGCTTGCCACAATGCTTACACATTTTTACTGTTTTTCTTTCAGTTGTTTCATTTAAAGCAAACATTATATCTATTGCTAATTTTAAAGAGTTAAAATTCCATTCTATAACAGGTTTATCTTCTTTTTTATTACCCATTAAAATCTTACAAGCTATTTTTGATGGATTAAAGCTCTTTATTCGATTATCATATAATTGTTTGGTATATGCATCTTCAACTTTACTATAATTTTCTATTGCTTCAAAGGTTTGATATAATGTTCTTGCATAATGCATTATCCAAACTAAACATTCTGAATAAGCCTTTGAAAAAACAACTGCATATTCAGCTGGTCTATCTATAGCTACAAGAGGGTTCATTTCATTTTCTGCTGATAACTCTAAAATTTCTCCTCTCGCATTTTTCTTCATAGTAATTTTTGGTTTCTTTTTACATTTTAAAAACAACTCTATGTATTCAGCAGTAGGTAATGTTTCTTTATCACTAACTAAATTTCCACTAGGTAAATAAACTTTATTTTGGGCAACAATATCAGTATTTAGTGGTAAATACGTTAATTCTCCTAATAATCCATACTTTTCTACAAATTCCATAATCTTTTTATTAGATTCTTCTATATCATTTTTTTCAACACATCTTCCTATTGTTAAAATATCTACTAATATGTCATCTGCCACATCAAATGGATCATACATAACTACTTTTGAATTTTCTTTTGGTGTTATATAATGTTTTTCTTCTATTTCTTTCATTTCATAACTATCATATCTAAACCAAAAAGTTCTGAAATTTCCTTCATTATTTTTCTTCATTTTCATTCTCCTAAAAAATTTTTTAAAATTTTAATTGTAATACTTGACAAGCGTGAGCAATTACTTTATAATGTAATTAGTGATTGATAGTAAGTATTACATTATATAATCGTTACTTCCTAGTTAGATATTACTATTATATCGTTTTTATAGACAATAGTCAAGTTTTGTTTGGAAAATCAACAAAAAAATCCTTAGGATTATTGTATCTAAAAATCAACAAACAAAAATACAACCAAATGAAAGGAGGAATTTTTTTGAATAAGAAAGAGCGAATATTAGATTTATATTTTAATAAGCATTTAAAACAAATAGAAATTGCAGAAATAGTTGATGCTTCTCAACAATATATTTCTAAAATAATTAAGAAAGATGAAAGATATGAAAATGAAAAAAGTTCTAGAAAATCTATTAATGCAGAAAAACGAAAAATTGCTCAAGCTGAATATCAGAAGAATTATGTTAGAAAAAAAGAAAAAGATTTCGCTTATGAACAATTATTAGCACAACAAAGACAAGATTCAATAGAGCTTTCTTATAACCCTCATCCTCTTTCTGACTACGCCTTTAAGAAAGCTAATTCTAGTATTTACACTTATGATATTATTAAAAATCAATTCGTTATGCTAAAAGGGATTAAAGCAGGATTTGATGCACCAAAAAGAATTAGTATGAAAGCCTTTTAAAGAATTTAAACCAAGTAAGAGATTTACCTTTCTCAAAATCCAATACGCAATACATATAGCGAAAATTATTTAGCTATTGAGATTATTGAAAAAGGAGGTCATCGTATGAAAGATTTAAAACAAAATTACCCTACTATGTTTACTGCATATAAAGATGTAGTAAATGTAAATCAATTAGCAGAAATGCTAGGCATAGGAATTACTCTTGCTTATAGATTAGTAAAGCAAAATACTATTAAGTCTATAAAAGTTGGTAGACAATATAAAATTCCTAAACAAAATATTATTTCTTATTTATTAAATCAAAGTGTTGTTTAGGCTAAATTTTATATTTACTACAAAAAACAAAATCAATAGTAAATTAATTTAGTCTGTTACATCAGAAAGGAGTTTATATGGTAACAGAAAATTTACAACAAATTAAAGTATCTGTAAGTAGTCTCGTTGTTCGAAACGGAATATATCAAGCAGTTTTAGAATACTATGATGAAAACGGAAAAAGACAACAACCTTGGCGTTCTACTGGTTTAAAAGAACGCGGTAATAAAAAACAAGCTATGTTAAAAGCTGAGGAAATAAGAGCTAATTTAGAAAAAAAACTAAATTTAAAAGCTCTAAACAATTCGAAATCAAATAAAAATCCAACTGATATTCTTTTTATAGAATATCTTTTTTATTGGCTAGAAATTATTAGACATTCTGTAGAGAATTCTACTTTCACATCATATAGGCAAATAGCTAATAATCATATAAAAAAATATTTTACAAAAAATCCTATAAAATTAGTTGAAATAACCCATGTTCATATTCAAGATTTTTATAATGAATTAATGGTAGAAAAACATCTTTCTGCTAACACAGTAGTTCATCATCATGCTATTATAAGAAAATGTTTAGAATATGCTTTTACAATGGATATTATTCCTAATAATCCAGCTGATAAAGTTCAAAAACCTAAAGTTGAACAATATATAGGAAGCTATTATACTCAAACTGAATTAAATACCTTGTTTGAGAAATCTAAAGGAGATCCTTTAGAAGTTGTTATTTTAATAACTGCCTTTTATGGTTTGAGAAGAAGTGAAGTTTTAGGATTAAAATGGGACTCATTTGATTTTGATAATTTAACATTTACTATAAAGCATACAGTTACAATAACAAATACAGAAGGTAATAATAGAAAACTTGAATGTAAAGACAAAACAAAAAACAAATCAAGTTATAGGTCATTACCTTTATTAGATGATATTGCTGAAAAACTTTTAGAACTCAAAGAGAAACAAGAAGCATTTAAAAAGGCTTTTGGTAAAAGTTATAACAAGCAATATTTAGATTATGTGTTTGTTAATCCTCAAGGCAGATTAATTAGACCTGATTATATTACTCAACATTTTAGTATGTTGCTAGAAAAAATCGGTATGAAGCATATTCGTTTTCACGATTTAAGACATTCTTGTGCAAGTTTATTACTTGCTAAAGGTATTCCAATGAAAGCTATACAAGAATGGTTAGGACATTCTAATTTTTCTACTACAGCTAATTTATATGCTCATTTAGATGTTAATTCTAAAAAGGCATCAGCAGATGCGTTAGTTAATGCATTAAAATTTACAGATACAAAAAAAGAAAATGAAGAAAGCACATCTTCATCTTCTCAAAATAATTGAATTATGGTGCCGTTGGTGGGACTCGAACCCACATGGATGTTATCCGCAGCATTTTGAGTGCTGTGTGTCTGCCAATTCCACCACAACGGCATATTTTATTAAATTTTGGCGATTTACAATTTTGTTAGATATTTGTTAGATGTTTGAAGATTTTTCGCATCTAGCAAATATCTAAACATTACTATTTTCAATACTTATAAGTTTTAGCACGAAAAAAATCCATTTAGATTTTGAGTCTAGTGCGTCTGCCAATTCCGCCACATCGGCTTATTTAATTTGCAATTTGTATTATACAATATGTTTTTTAAAATTACAACTGTTTTTTTAGAAATTAGTTGGGTGGACCAATTCGTCCACCCATACCTATATGTTTTTTACATGGATTTTTTTAATTTCTATTTTAGACATCTCATCATCTGGATTTTTATAACATACAAGATTTATTGTTTTTACTTCTTTTATTTTCTCTTCTGCTTTGTCCTTCTCTAATAGTAATCCCTCTTCTACATCCATTCCTAATGGTAATGTTTTATTATTATTAAAGTAATATATAATATTTGTTAACGCAACTGCCTTGTCATCTTCTTTTAAATTTATTTTATACAAATTTGTTTCTTCTTCTTCTGAATTCTTAAATCTAGCTATTGCGTCTTCTGGGTTTATACTAAAAATATTAAACTTATCTAAATCTTTTGCTTCTTTATATACTGGTATTTGAATTTCTATTTTTATTTTCTTTATTGCATTTTTTATGTCTTTAATTATATTGTTGATAGTTTCTGTATATTCTTCTACTGTTGTATTTTGACTTATGTCTAGTATTCTAAACAACTCTTTTTTTATTTCCCTATGCTTTTTGTTTGCTAATGTTTTTACATAATTATTGTTAGATTCTATTGCGCCAAATATATCGAATGGTTCATTTTCAAATAGTATCTTTTCTTTTGACGCTACTTCTTTTACTTTCTCTAGTCTTTCTTCTGTAATTTTTTCCCCATTTGCTACTGTATTTATATCATTTATAATGTCTGTTGTTGCAATATATATACTATTTGTTTCTGCTTGAGTAAGTTCTAGTCTTTGTTTTTTGTCTAGCTGTTTTGATAAATCTTCAAAATCTAGTTCGTAATTAAATACTTTTTTTAATTTCTTAGTATTTTCTTCTTTTATTTCTCCTCCAACTAGTTCTGCCTTTTTGTCCTTATTGGTAAATTTCCAAAATTCGAAAATGCTTTTTTTATGTTCATCTATTTCTTTTATATATAACTCTGCATTTTCTATTTTTTTATTTAAATTATTTAATCTATTAGTTAAAGCTTTTTCATCAAGTCTTAGGTTTTTAACTCTAATTTCATTTTCATTTACTTTTTTATATAGTGCAATTAATTCTTCTAATGTATAGTATTTTTTTATTTCATCATATTCTTCTTGTTCTATTAACGTATTTGGCTTTGTTTCTTCTTCCTTTTTTTGTTCTTGTTTTGGCTTTGTTAATTTTTTATTTTTGAAGAAATATTTTACTCTGCCAAAAAATGTTTTTTTACATTCTAAAAATGTTGATATTTGTTTTTCTTTTTCTAAATATATTTGTTCTTTTTGTTTAGAGTCTTCTTTTATTTTACTTAATGATTTTTCTAACTTTGCTAGTTCTTTTTTTATTTTTACATCTTTTTCTTCTGCTTTTAGATATTCTTGTTTTATAAAACTTGATAAAATTTCATAAATTATTTTTTTACCTTCTAAGCTAAATTGCAAGCTTCCTTTTTCGTCTATACTAATTTCAAAATTATAGTAATGTGGCGCTTCTGTTTGCATTATAAATAATGCTTTTAATAATTTATAGAACTTCTCTGCCTCTTGTTTGCTTTTTAGTTTTATTTTGTAATCACTTTTTATTTCATCAAAAATATTTGTTTTGCCTGTTATATGAACAGTAAGATTATTTTCTTTATCATATACTTCATAAACTAATGGCCATTCTTTTGTAAAATACCATAAATAGTTTTCTATGTCTGTTTCTTGAGTTCTTGTTAGGTACTCTCTACTATAATCGGTATAACTTATTGGCACAAATATTTTACCTTTATTTCCTGCTAGCTGTTGTTTTAAAAGATAGAAAAATGCACTGTATTCTAAATCTTCTATTGTGACTAACATAAAGTATTTATTTGTATATTCTGAATAATATATTTGCCATAAATAATCTTTTGGATATTTTATTTTAAATGGTACTTGTTTATTTAGAATTTTTTGTTCTTCTGATATTTCTTCTATTTTATCTGCTTCCAAGTTTTTAACCATTTCTAAAAACTTAGTATGTCTTTCTATGCTTTCTTCCTTTTCTGGTATTAAATATTCATATAAGGGAACTGCTTTACCGATATTTTTCTGATATGTCACATAGTCTATTTGTTGGAGTAAGTAATATTTGAATATCTTCTACATTTACATATTTATATACTTTGTAATTGTGTTCATCATTAAATTTTGATGGTCTATAATCTAATGGCACAAATTCTTTTATTGAATTTGGTACATTTTCTAAGTCTAGACCTAAGTATTTTAAATTGTTTACAATATTTTCATTAGTATTCAAGATATTAATTCCTCCTATTTGTTTTATTGTTTTTTAGTATATCACAACGCTTTTTTTAAAACAAGAGGGAAAAAGGGGTCTGACCCCTTTTTCCCCCTTGCTGCATTTTATCTTGCAAATGTTTTTATTTCTTCTTCTATTTTATTTATAAAGTCTTCTACGCTCATTGCTCCAATGTCTCCATCTTTTCTTGAACGAACTCCTACTGCATTTGCTTCTACTTCTTTGTCTCCTACAATTAGCATATATGGAATTTTTTGAAGTTGTGCTTCTCTAATTTTGTATCCTATTTTTTCTTCTCTTTCATCTAGTTCAACTCTTATATCATATTCTTCTAATTTTTCTTTTAGCTTTTCTGCATATTCTTTATGGCTATCTGCTATTGGCAATATTCTTACTTGTACTGGTGCAAGCCATGTTGGGAATGCTCCCGCAAAGTGTTCTGTTATTATTCCTATAAATCTGTCAAATGATCCGAATAAAGCTCTGTGTACCATTATAGGTGTTTTTTTGTTTCCGTCTTTGTCTATATAATGTAAATTAAATCTTTGTGGTAATTGGAAGTCTAATTGTACTGTTCCCATTTGCCATTCTCTTCCTAAGCAATCTTTCATTTTTATATCAATTTTTGGTCCATAAAAAGCTCCATCGCCTTCATTTACTTGATAATTTCCTTCTCCGCAGATTTCGTCTAATACTTTTCTTAAATCGTTTTCTGCTTTATCCCATGTTTCTATTTCTCCCATAAAGTCTTCTTCTGGTCTTGTAGATAATGTTAATTTGTATTCTAGACCAAATACAGAATATAATTGTTTAGCTATTTCTATAATGTCTTTTATTTCACTTCCTATTTGCTCTTCTGTAATATAGTTGTGAGAATCATCTTGTCTAAACATTCTTACTCTAAATAGTCCATTTAATTGTCCTGATTTTTCGTTTCTATGAATAACATCTACATCATTAAATCTTAATGGTAAGTCTTTGTAGCTTCTTAGTTTTGATTGATATATTTTTATTGAGTTTGGACAGTTCATTGGTTTTAGTGCTTGTTCATTTCCATCTGCATCTGTTAACACAAACATATCTTCTTTATAGTGATCCCAGTGTCCTGATATTTTCCATAATTCACTACTGTTTAATTGTGGGCCAGAAAATTCTTGATATCCTCTTTTTTTGTGTTCTTTTCTCCAAAAGTCTATTAATGTGTTCATCATTGTAAATCCTTTTGGCATCCAATAAGCCATTCCTGGTGCTGTTTCGTCAAAGAAGAATAATTCTAATTCTTTTCCTAATTTTCTATGGTCTCTTTTTTTAGCTTCTTCTATCATGTTTACATATTCATCAACTTGGCTTGCTTTAGGGAATGATATTCCATATATTCTTTGTAACATTTTATTTTTTTCGTTTCCTCTCCAGTATGCTCCTGATGATGAAAGTAATTTAACTGCTTTTATTTTTCCTGTACTCATTACGTGAGGTCCTGCACAAAGGTCTGTAAATTCTCCTTGTTTGTAGAAAGATATTATTGCATCTTCTGGCAAATCATTGATTAATTCTACTTTGTATGGTTCTTCCTTTTCTTCCATAAATTTTATTGCTTCTTTTCTTGGAAGTTCAAATCTTTCTATTGGTAAGTCTTCTTTTATTATTTTTTTCATTTCTTTTTCTATTGCTTCTAACATTTCTGGTGTAAATGGTTTTTCTGTATCAAAATCATAATAGAATCCGTTATCTATTGATGGTCCTATTGCTAGCTTTATTTCTGGATATAATCTTTTTATTGCTTGTGCCATTATGTGTGATGTTGTATGCCAATATGCTTTTTTACCATTTAAACTGCTTTCAAATGTTAATATGTTTAGTGAACAGTCCTTTTCTACTATTGTTCTTAAGTCTACAACTTCTCCATCTATTTCTGCACATGTTGCTACTCTTGCTAATCCTTCGCTTATTTTTTTTGCTATTTCTATTACACTTAATCCTTCTTCTACTTCTAACTCTGAATTATCTTTTAATTTAATTTTTAACATAATCTTTCTCTCCTTTTTTAATTTTATATTTTAAAATTCCTAATATCTTACTTTGCATATATTTCTTTTGAAACGATTTTGGTTAGTGCCATTATTACTGCATATTCTTCTAGTTCATCTCTATATACTCTTCCGTTTGTTAGAACTCCTATTGCCCCTTTCCTTCCCTTTGCAGTATTTCCGAACACATCTTCCATATATCCTATTTCTTCTCCCTGCAAAGTTCTATCTACTACTGTTTGAGGATATTCAAATGATGGGCTAAATCCTATATAGTATCTCTCTCCATCATATATTGCGCAAATACTTGAATCCATATATTTAGTTTCTACTTCTGGTACACTAAACATTCCTGCTTCTATTCCTACTCCAAAACTACATGTGCCGTGTTCTTTCTTTTGCATGTTCATAAGCATTTTTTGCTCTATTTTTTGCTCCTTTTATTGTTTCTGAAAGAGACATTGGGTTACATGAAACTCCTGAAAATTTATCTTGTTCTTGTCCACTTTTTTCATCTTTTCTTACTTCTTGTGGCATAATCATATATTCAATTTTGTCAGAACTATTAACCCATAATTCTGGGTATCTAGAAAAAGCTCTTGTTATTGCTGTAATTTTAGGTATGCTTCTGCTTCCTATTGATACTAACATATTATCTTCCTTTCTTTTTAGATATTATTTATATATTATCTTAATCAATAAAAAATCCCCTAATAGATTTTTTTATCTATTAGGGGTATTTTTATAAAACACGGTTCCACCCTTTATTTTACTTAATTAAAGACTTTATCGCGTCTTACGCGTCTAACTTTTAATTAGAAACTCCGAGGTAGTTTTTCAAATATGTTTACTTAGATTAGCTTTCAGCGCAATCACTAACCCTCTCTTTAAGCAACCTTTATTTTACTTTGTCTCTTCTACGTCTATATTTATCTTACTTTTTTATTATACTCTTGTTGTAAGGCTGTTGTCAATTGTTTTTGCTTATTTTTCATATCCTGGTTTTCCAAGTAGCCTAAACATATTCTTTTTATATGCTTCTACTCCTGGTTGGTCAAATGGATTTACCCCTAGTATGTTTCCTGATATTGCACATGCTAGTTCAAAGAAATATATTAATTCTCCAATTGTTTCTTCATTTAACTTTTTAATATTTATTATAATGTTTGGAACTCCCCCTGATGCATGGGCTTCAATAGTTCCTTGCATTGCCTGTTTATTCACATAATCCATTGTTTTTCCTGCTAAAAAGTTTAGTCCATCTAAATTGTCTTCATCTTTTTTTATCTTTATATCTGTTTTTGATTCTTCTACATTTATAACTGTTTCAAACAAATTTCTTCTTCCATCTTGTATATATTGACCCATAGAATGTAGATCAGTCGTTAAATCTACTCCTGCTGGAAAAATCCCCTTATGTTCTTTTCCTTCGCTTTCTCCATATAACTGTTTCCACCATTCTGTGAAGTAATGAAGCTTTGGCTCATAATTTGCAAGTATTTCTATGTTTTTATCTTTTTTGTATAATATGTTTCTTACTACTGCGTATTTAAAACATTGATTATATTTTATATTTTCTTCCAAGTAATCATCTTGTGCTGTTTTTGCTCCTGCCATTAGTTTATCTATGCTTATTCCTGCCACAGCTATTGGAAGCAGTCCAACTGCTGTCAATACAGAAAATCTTCCACCTACATTATCTGGTATTACAAATGTTTCATATTCTTCCTCATCTGCAAGTTCTTTTAATGCTCCTCTTTTTTTATCTGTTGTTATATAAATTCTATCTCTTGCTTCATCTGCTCCATATTTGCCCTCTAAGTATTCTCTAAAAATTCTAAATGCAATTGCTGGTTCTGTTGTTGTTCCTGATTTTGATATAACATTTATTGATACGTCTTTGTCTCCTATGCAATCTATTAATTCATTTATATAATTTGGACTTATGCTATTCCCTACAAAAAATATTTGAGGTGATTTTCTTATATTGTCTGGCATAATATTCGCAAAATTGCTTGTTAATCCTTCTATTACAGCTCTTGCGCCTAAATATGATCCACCTATTCCAATTACAACAAACACTTCTGAGTTTTTTCTAATTCTTTTTGCAGCTTTTTTTATTCTGTCAAATTCCTTTTTATTATAATTTGTTGGTAAGTTTAACCAACCTACAAATTCATTCTCATCATCTGCTTTTTTCATTAAATTGTCACATATTTTTGTTATTTTTGTACCATATCTTGATATTTCTTTATCTGAAACTCCTGAATAGCTTAAATCTAATTTTATATTTGCCATTTAAACTCACTCCATTCTTTTGTACATTTATTGCTTATATATTATCATAACAAAAAAATTTATTAAATAGTTTTCTATAATTTGCACAAAAAAAATATTATAATTCTTTTGCTAATTGATTGTTTAGTTTTCCTATTGCCTTTTTTTCTATTCTTGACACATAGCTTCTAGATATTCCAAGCATACTTGCTATTTGATTTTGTGTTTTTGGTTTTTCTCCTCCGAAGTCCGAATCTAAGTTCTATAATTGTTTGTTCCCTGCCTTTTAATATATCTTTCATTCTAGTATATAATTTTTTAGTTTTAATTTTTAAATCGATTTCATCTTCTATGTTTTTTTCATCATTTTCTAATATATCTATTAATGCAATTTCATTATCATCTTTATCTTTTCCTATCGGTTCATTTAAATATACTTCTGCTCCTAATTTTTTTATACTTCTTAAATGCATTAATATTTCATTTTCTATACATCTTGATGCATATGTTGCAAGTCTTACTCCTTTATTTGTATTAAATGTATTTATTCCTTTTATTAAACCTATTGTTCCTATTGAAATAAGGTCATCATTATCTACATTTGGTATGTTATATTTTTTACAAATATGTGCCACTAGTCTTAAATTTCTTTCAATTAATATATTTCTCGCTTCTTCATCTCCTTCCATATACTTTTTTAAATACATGGCTTCTTCTTCTGGAGAAAGCGGTTCTGGAAACAAAGCATTATTTGATATGTATCCAAAAGCAAAAATTGCCGTTCTTAAAAACGCTACTAGTCCAGTAATACTGAGTAATGGCATAAATGCACCTCCATTTTTTCTATACCAAAGTATATGTTACAGAAAAATAAAAGTGCCTGACCTCTAATAAAAATATTTTTTTGCTATTGACTTAATATCATAATTTGTATATAATTTGTACATAATAATTGAAGGAGGAATTTTTATGGCACAAATAAGACCCTGCGCTGATTTAAGAAATAATTATAATGAAATTTCCAAAATTTGTCATGAAACTAATGAACCTGTTTATATTACTAAAAATGGTTTTAGTGATTTAGTAGTTTTAAGTAATGCAACCTATGAAACGTTAACCAAAAAAACATTACAAATAGAAGAAGAACGAATTGACAAACTTGTTGCCAAACATTTTGACAAGCACTATTCTGATTTTAAAGAGTTTAAGAAAGATTTTTTTTCTAAAATCAATCAAGCTCTTAAAGATGTAGATAAAGGTAATTATAAAACGCTAGAAAATTTCTGTGCAGAAATGGAGGAAAAATATGACTTTTTACAATAAATATGTATTGGTCAAGTTTTTATTCTACATATATTCCATGGATCTCAAAATTATTTAAATCTATTATAAATTTCTATAGATGTTAATTTCTTAATTTATTCCAAAAACAAAACTTTATTTTTTAATATTTGTATAAATTTCTATTCTATAAAATATATTTATATTAATAGAAAGGGTGTGTTTATGAATAAGGTTATAACTTATGCTAAATCTATTGTTGTTCCATTACTAATTGGTGGATTAGTTGGTGTTATTACATCTAAATATATTGATTACACTTCATTATCTCAACCTAGTTGGGCACCGCCAAGTTTTTTGTTTCCAATTGTATGGACTATTCTTTATATTTTAATGGGAATATCTTATGGGATACTAAAATCAAATTCATTATTAGATACTAAATCTATTAATATTTATTATTTACAATTGTTTGTAAACGCTTTATGGTCAATATTCTTTTTTGTCTTTAAATGGAGATTATTTGCTTTTGTTTGGATTTTATTACTTATAATTTTAGTGTATTTAATGATAAAAGATTTTTATTCTAAAAACAAAGTAGCAGGGTTGCTTCAATTGCCATATTTGTTATGGATTATTTTTGCTTCATTTTTAAATTTGGCTGTTTATTTGTTAAATAGTTAAAGAGGAACACTGTGCAATGTTCCTCTTTTTTATTGAATCGGCGAGAAGAAAAGTGTAAGCAAAGCCCCTTTTTCTTATTAGTTGTTTTTCGCAACTAACATAGCTACAATTCTTTTAAATTCCCTTTTAGAACGGCATTCATATTCTGCATCCATATAAACGCCTTCTTCTGCAAGAAATAACGTGTTTCCCATAAATTCTTCTATTGGCTTTATAAAGCTCAATTTTTCTGGTGTTTCAAGACAGGTTACCACCAGTCTTTTTGCGAATGGTTTATAGCACAATTCAAACCGTTCTCCAGTCTTAGTCGAAATTTCAACCAGATTTTTCACGTTGAAATTCTCCTTTCATAATATGGATTTATAGAACTTCTTTATTATACACTGTTTCTACATAATATACAATATTTCTACACAATATACAAAATTTCGCTATTCGGAAGATATTTTTTCATAGTTTTTCTTAAAAATTCTTCGCCTTTTTCTCTTGTTTCTTTTTTGTACATATATTTTCCTCTTCCTCTGCCTGTCATTATTTCCGGATTAAACAAATTTATTGCATTTGGAAAAGCTTCTTTATTTATCATTTTATGAACATAACTATATGTCATAAATATAAGTTCAAACACTGCATCTTTTTTTATTTCTTCGCTTAATTCTTCTGATAGTTTTTTTATTAATTCTTCATAAAGTTCTTCCCAATTATCTACTAGGATAATTGGAGCAATTAGTATTCCTACTTTGTACCCTGCTTCTTTTAGCCTGTTTATTGCTTTTATTCTTTCTTCTAATCTTGAGGTTCCAAACTCTACTCTATTTATTATTTCTTCTGGATTCATACTCATTCTTACTATAACTTTTTCTTTGTTTTTTAGGTTTAAAAGTGGATCTACCATATCAAATTTAGTTGGAAATGTAAGATAGCCTTTATCTGCATTAAAATTCTCTATTGTCCATTCTAAATTATGAGTTATAGTGTTTTCTAGGATAAGGTCACTATTACTTCCTATTTCGAATGTTAATTCTTTATCACTTTGATTTGCTACTTTTATTATTTTATCTAACATTTCTTCTCTATTTACAAATATTCTTAAATATGAGCATTTGTTATAATTGCATACTAAATAGCAATACATGCACATTGCTATACAACCAGATGATGTATATGGTACTAAAAAATCTGAAACTTTATGGTTTGGAACAAATTTATGAGTCTTTCTAACTCCAATAATTATATTTTGTTTCATATTTGCAAATTCTGAATTTGGATTTTTTCTTAATTCTTCTATATTATTATGGTTTTCTATTGGAATTAATTTAACACCTTCTTCTCTATACTTATCTAGCAATTCTTTACCTAATTTATAATTTTCTGCATTTGGTTCATAATATACTAATTTAGGTTTAAACATAAATACACCTCTTGTATTTAGATTAACCTTAAATTAGAATATTATAATATTTTTTTAAAAAAAGCATAGAATTATATAAATTGGAATTTGTTTAGTTCCGGATGAATTCAGGACAGTCCCCAAAATCCCAAGGTTTGGTGATTTTAAGGGACAGTCCCTAGAATTCCCCCTCACACAAATTCCAATTTATAT
>ERZ809224.725-NODE-725-length-28771-cov-9.581174_pt1 | contig 28771 bp, 23 predicted proteins | sample MGYA00520513_ERZ809224 | MGnify/ENA primary metagenome ERZ809224 (study PRJEB31576, sample SAMEA3212658) | Homo sapiens | biome: human-gut; feature: human gut; material: fecal | place: Sweden | collected 2012 ... | reverse complement strand
AAATCCTGATTCTGCCATTATCTTTTCAAAGTCTTCATCCGATATGTCAAGAATATCTTTTACTACATTTTTAATGTCCTCAACAAGACTGTCAACATTGGAATTGTCATTCTTTACAGTGGGACTGCTGTTTTTAATGGAATCCTTAAGCATATCGCTGTTGACCCTTGTCTGTCCTGCACCTGTCAAAGTATTACCTGTATCATTCAGGCTGTTAATTACATCTTTAAACTGACTGCCGGTATCTGTCTTACGGGAACTTATGTTGCCTGTCTGCATATTATTGATAATAAATGCAGCACTGCTTACATTCCCTGTGGTCATCGCCTCTCCTCCTTTCTAATTTTCTTTTGGATATATAAGAAGTGTGAGCTTTGCTGCCAATGTAGAGTTCATGGCTGCAAGTATATCACCCGCCTTATCTTTTTTCATGCAGGAAAGAATCTTCGCAACCTTCTCAAGGTCACCGGTCATTTCCTCAAATACTGCCGCGGCATTGGCAGGATCCATTGAAGCGTAATAATCTGCAAGATTCTGTATAACCTCATCCATCTGGAGCTGCTCCAATACCTGTCTGTATATCTCTGCCGCATTATCGGCATCCATCTGTTCATACCAATTCTTATATTCATTTATATCGGGTGCATTATCCGTATAAACAACCTCATTATCAAATCTTTTTTTCAAAGTTTCAAAAGCGGTCTGATTAGCCTCGTAGGTCTTAAGTCTTTCAACTTCTGCCGTAAGGTTCGATATGGTCTGTGCATTTTCGTCACTGTTCTTTTTATATACGGCAATTGAGTTTTCAAGCTCGTTAATCCTGTCTATCGCTTCCTGTAATGTAGAATATGTATCACCGCTGTTGGAACTTAAGCTGTTGTCAGATACGTTAGGAAGAATTTTGTTAAGCACCGGTACATCCTTTAATACAGGATATAAAACAGAACTTCCGAATCCACCTACATCAAGTTTTACAAGAAGTGCAAAAATCGCAATCCAGATAACTACGATAAAAGCGGCTATTATGGCTGTAGTTCCTTTGCCCTTTTTCTTTCCGCCTTCTTCTGTTTCAAGGTCATCATTATCTTCAACAATTCCTTCATCTTCGTACTTTGGCATATTACTTCTCCTTTATATCTTTTTCACTGTCAGCAGTGAATCTGTAGCTTACTATCTCATCTATTTCTTTTTTCTCCTGTGCGGACAATTCAGCAAGAAATTCTTCAAAAGAATGTTCCCTTAACTTTTCGTGGATCTTTCTGTCCTTGACCGCCTCGTTAAGTTTTGTTTTTGCAACGTCAAGGTTCTTTTCGGCTACCCTGAGTTCCAGGAGCTTATCTTTTATCTCTTCTTTATTGTAATCCATGGCATTTTTGGCTTCTTTAAGACTTATCGGGGACAAAATCCCTGTTGCAAGTCTCCTATAATCATCTTCAAGGCTTTTTTTTCTGGCAATCAGTATCTCAAGTTCGCTCTGGACTTTCCTAAGTCTGCCCATAGCCTCCGCATAAGCGGATTTTGCCTGATTTTCAATTTTATTTTTGATATTGAGGATGTTCTGTAATCTGTATACAAATTTTGCCATAGTTACACCTGTTATGCAAATACTTCTTCAAGACGTCTGATTTCGTCCTCAAAAGTAATTTTCTCGTCCGTCGCCTGCATAAGAAATTCATTGACTTTGTCAATTTTGCTTATTGCATAGTCGATGTTTTTATTGGAACCTGACTTGTAGGCTCCGATATTAATAAGATCTTCTGCCTCCGTGTATGTAGCCATTACGTTTTTAAGTCTGCCGGCAAGTTCTTTCTGATGTTTGTCTACAATCTGGCTCATACATCTTGAAATACTCTGCAATACATCTATTGCAGGATAATGATTTTTATGGGCAAGTTTTCTTGATAACATTATGTGCCCGTCAAGAATACTTCTTGCCGTATCAGTAATAGGCTCGTTAAAATCATCACCGTCTACAAGAACGGTATAAAGACCTGTTATAGAGCCTTTGTCTGAGTTGCCTGCTCTTTCTAAGAGTTTGGGCATCTCGCTGTACATGCTTGGCGGATATCCTCTTGTAACAGGAGGTTCTCCGGAAGCAAGTCCTATTTCTCTCTGAGCCATTGAAAAACGGGTCAGTGAATCCATCATAAGAAGTACATCTTTACCCTGATCCCTGAAATATTCCGCTATGGCAGTCGCCGTCTTGGCAGCTTTGTTACGGATAAGGGCAGGCTTATCTGAGGTAGCCACAACTACCACGCTTCGTTTCATGCCCTCTTCTCCCAGGTCTCTTTCTATAAATTCCCGCACTTCTCTTCCTCGTTCTCCAATAAGAGCAATTACGTTAATGTCAGCTTTGGTATTTCTTGCAAACATACCCAAGAGTGTACTTTTACCTACACCTGAACCTGCAAAAATACCTATTCTCTGACCTTTTCCTATTGTTAAAAGACCATCAACGGCTTTTACTCCGAGTGGGAGAATCTCATTGATTATAACCCTGTCCATAGGGTCCGGCGCTGTCTGTTCCACAGGATATCTTTCAAAAGACTGCAGCTCACTTCCGTCCGTAGGTACTCCAAGGCCATCTACCGTCTTGCCAAGAAGCCCTTCTCCCACATTGACATTAAGCGCCTCGTTGGTATTTTCAACAATGCAGCCCGGTCCTATGCCATCCACATTTTCAAAAGGCATAAGTACAATTCTGTTGTCTTTAAAACCTACAACCTCAGCATTAATATGCTGTCCCGGTTTGTCACGAAGGAGTATCTTGCAGACATCATTTAATTTGGCATCCGGTCCTATCGATTCTACTGTAAGTCCTATTACCTTGGACACGCGTCCCATTTTTTTATAGTATGTTTTACTAATAAGATTGTAGTATTTTGCTTTATCAATCATATTACAAGCCTTCTTATTGTTTATTAAGGCAGCTAAGAAGCTTAATTTCGCTTATAAGTCCCTCAAGCTGTATATCCAGGCTGCAGTCAAATGCACCTGCGTCTGTTTCTATAATACACTGGTTCTTCTTAAGGGTATTATCCCTTACCACTTCAATTTTGGAATCAAGGGATACGCAGTCATAAAGTTTATCTATGCTGTTCATAACAAAACCGTAATCCACATCGGATACCCTTATCAGGAAATCCTTATTGGCATCAGCGTCTTTTAATGTTCTTTGTATCAATAAAAGGACCAAATCCTTTTTATCTTCAGCAATTGTCAATGTGACCTTTGAGAAAACTTCCATTAACGTGTCAACAAGTTCCGATTCCATAACCTGATATTTCTCATCATATTCGTTCTGAAGTTTCTCACTCATTGACTTATAATCTGCCTCAAGTTTTGTCTGAAGGTCATCTGATTTCTGTTTTGATTCGATGGTACCCTTTTCATAGCCCTCTTTGTAACCGTTTTCCTTGGCATCTTTAAGAATATCTTCTGCCTGTTTCTTAGCATCCTCAAGGATATCTTCTGCCTGTTTCCTGGCATCTTCAAGAATACCGGCATTATTATCATCCTGCTGCTCTTCTTCGTCACTTATGAGCTTTTCGACTCTTGCCGCATCTATTCCGCGAACAAATCCGTCCGGATCAGGTATCGACTTTTCAGCAAAACTGTTGCCTGATGTTGTATTTTTATTAGCTGAAAGTATGTTCTTCAGAAGTTCATTTGAATCTATTACATGTTTATCTTCATTTTTAACAACCACATGATTGTATTTCAACAGATTAGACAATTATCTCGTCACCTCCGCCACGGGAAATAACAATTTCACCTGTATCTTCAAGTTTTCTGACAATGTTGACAATCTTCTGCTGTGCTTCCTCAACATCCTTAAGTCGTACAGGTCCCATGAAATCCATATCTTCTTTAATCATTGCACCAAGACGTTTTGAAAGGTTATTAAAGATAACATTCTGCACTTCTTCGTTGGCATTCTTAAGAGCAACCGCGAGGTCATTATTATCAACATCACGGAGAACTCTCTGGATGGCCCTGTCATCAAGAGAAAGGATGTCTTCAAATACGAACATCTTACGTCTGATTTCATCCGCAAGTTCAGGATCTTCAATTTCAAGAGTCTCAAGAATATGTCTCTCTGTTCCTCTGTCAACTGCATTGAGGATTGCAACGATAGCATCAACACCACCGATAATTGTATAATCCTGATTAACAAGAGAAGCAAGTTTACGTTCAAGTACATCCTCAACTTCTTTGATAACATCAGGTGAAGTTCTGTCCATTGTAGCAATACGTTTTGCAACGTCTGCCTGTTTGTCAGGCGGCAGTGCCGAAATTACCTGTGATGCCTGATTAGAAGGCAGGTAGGATAAAATAAGTGCAATGGTCTGAGGATGCTCATCCTGAATAAAATTAAGCAGCTGTCCCGGATCCGTCTTTCTGATAAATTCAAAAGGTCTTACCTGCAGGCTTGCAGTAAGTTTGCTGATAACGTCTTTCGCCTTATCTTCGCCCAATGCAGCTTCCAGAAGTTCCTTAGCGTAGTTGATTCCGCCCTCTGCGATATACTGCTGTGCAAGACAAACTTCATAAAATTCAGACAATACATCTTCCTTGGTCTGTGGTGATACACTGCTTGTGTTGGCTATTTCAAGTGTAAGCTGTTCTATTTCATCTTCTTTTAGGTGTTTAAAAATCTTGGCTGACTTTTCAGGTCCCAGTGCAATAAGTAAAATCGCACTCTTTTGAAGTCCGTCAAGCTCATTTTTCTGTTTTGCCATCTGTATTCCTCCCTGATAATACTTTGTATTACCAATTAATTCCAGCCTTCATTAAGCCAGTTTCTTAAAAGCAGGGCAACTGCTTCCGGATTCTCGTCAACGAATTTTTCGATAGCTTTTCTGGTCTCTGATTTATCCTGCAGGTCGATTTCCTCAACAGGAGGCTGCTGTTGTTTAGTTGTAGCAAGCATATCTTCAACACTAAGTTCAGGTTCTGTCTCTTCAACGGCTACCGGTCTTGTGCTTCTTATTATGATAAATATAAGTACACCTGCGATAAGAACCGCAAGAATAATCTGGATAACAAACCATGGATTAGATGAAGACGTAACTTCTTTATCAAAAAATGTCATGGTATTGTATGCAATAATTGATACATTGCCTGCTGCTATACCGGAGCCTGTGGCAACTGCATTAAGGATATTGTCCTGAACGGTTGTCTCAACCGGTTCACTGTTGGCCTGCTTGTATTCTTCCCATGTCATATCGTCAAGTAATCCCTGTTCTTCCGCTTCTTCTTCCGTAAGAATGGTATTCTTGATACAGACAATTGCCATGCTTGAATTTTTAAGATTAACTTCACCCGGTGTCTTAGATGTAGTGGTAATTACTTCATTCTGTACCCAGTCATACTTGCTTAAAGTATATTTAGATGACTTTCCGTCTGAATTAATAATGTCATAATCCGTATCTGAATCATTGGATTCTGTTCCCGGATTGCCCCCTGCCGTAGCAAGCTGTCCCTCCGAATTAATTACATAGGAATGGGTTGGCAGACCGTTATCCGTTCCGTCCGGTGCAATATATTTATGGTCAACAACCTCAACATTATCAAAATTAACGTCAAGATTAATCATTATCTGAACATCATTATAAAGTCTTGTACTGTAAATAAGATCCTCGGCGCCCTTGATAATAGCATTCTCAAGCATTGCCTTAACTTTCTGTGTAGAATTGGAAGTAAATGAGGAATTAGCCTTATTACCTGAATAAAGTACATTACTCTGGCTGTCCACAATAATAACACTGTTGGTATTATCATTACCTACGTTGGTGGCAAGCAAAAGGCCTATTGCCTCTGCCTGTTCATCAGAAAGTTCTTTTTTAAGGTCGAGAACCGCAGTAATCTTTGCATCCTGTGTCTCTGAGAAAATACTGTTGCCTGTCTCAGGATATGAGATATTAACCCTCGCGCTCTTAATTGCATCCATTGATTCAAGATCCTGCTTGAACTTGGACTCAAGATATGCGGTATATTTTTCCTTCATAACAGTCTCTGTTGTGGAAAGACTTGATGATACGGCATCATCAAGCGTATATCCTGCGGATGATATATTATTGGATCCTAATACAAGCTTCGCTTCAACATAATCAGAATCGTCAACAAATATATTATTATACTCATCAACTGTTGCAGAAATATTATTGTCATTAAGGAGATTCCTTATCTCCACTACCTCAGTCTCATTACTGCAGGCTCTTAATTTAACCATATCTTTCTTGCCGATTACCTTGGAAAGAACGATAATTACAACAATAATCACAACAAAAATGGTTACAAAAAGTATTCTTTGTTTTTTATTAAATTTAAGCCAGAAATTCTTAATTTTCTCCCAAATGGCTTTCAATCTGTCTTTCATCGTATGTCTCCTTAAAGACTATTTTATATCTGTATATTCATTATTTCCTTATATGCACTAAGCAACTGGTTCTTTACGGCTACAGTATATTGTAAAGAAAGATTAGCCTTCTGTTCAATTACTGCAAGCTCATGAGTGCTTGTAAGTTTGCCTGTAGCAAAATCGACTTCTGCCTGCTGTGCATCATGTATGTAGTCATTAGTCTCTGTAATCATATTAACAGCCGCATTGTAAATTCCATCAAAAGCTGATGAATCACCGCTCTTGCCAATTACCGAAGTTCCTGAATTAACAATATTCTTAATGCTGTCCGATGTTATATTAAACAATGATGATATATCACTCATTATGTATTATGTTCCTTTCGATATAAAATTATGAATTCATTAATTCATTAATTCAAGTCCCTTTGATGCCATTGATTTGCTGGCATCAAAAGCTGTTGCATTAGCTTCGTATGAACGTGTCGCATCTATAAGATCTGTCATCTCATTGACAATATTCACATTAGGATACTTAACATACCCATTCTCGTCTGCATCAGGATGTGATGGATCGTATACAAGATTGTAGTCTGTCTCCGTATCCTTGGTAATAGCTACAGCTTTAACACCGTTGCCTGCCCCCTGCAAGGTCTCGTTAAATACATCTCCAAAGTTAAGTGAAGTCTTCTGGGTAAGCAAAACATTTCTTCTGGTATATGGTCCGCCCTCTGCCGTCCTTGTAGTATTGGCATTGGCAATATTCTCTGAAATAATATCCATTCTTAATCTCTGTGCCGTCATACCTGAGGCAGCTATATTCATTCCGCTAAAAATAGCCATATCACATATCCTCCTATGTTGTAAGAGCAGTTCTTATTCTGCTGAAATTCTGGTTAATTCCATCAATAACCCCGTTATAATATAACTGGTTAGAAGCAAGTTCCACCTGTTCAGTATCTATATCAACATTATTGCCGTCAAGTCTGTAAGAAAGATTGGCATTATCAGTATAGATGGTAGGACGTACACAATTATAATCTATATTTCTGACTGTCTGTGTAAGATTGCGTGAAGACGAGCCTGCCCTCTCCACTGCATCAGACAATACCGATTCAAAGCTGAGTTCCTGTCTCTTATAACCGGGAGTATCTACATTAGACATATTATTATTAAGCACCTCACTGCGTCTCCATGAATAGTCAGCGGCAGAGGTAAGCAGATCTACATATGAATATGCACCTGAATTAAACATATCATTCTCCTCCTTAATAAAGTCCGATAATATTCCATCATCAGTAATCACACTATAATATTATAAAGTATTGTAGTGAAAAGTAAAGTAAAATCGTCAAAAAAAATCGCCATACCATCAATGTTGATACAGCGATTCCATTCACTTTAAATTGTAATTGGCAAGTTCATCGAAAATCATATCGTTGAGTACCTTTATCTTGGTACCCTTCATCCCTGACGATCTGGCATCTATAACGCCCGCACTCTCCAATTTCTTAAGTGCATTAACGATTATCGATCTTGTCACTCCCTGTTGGTCTGCAATACGGCTGGTAACAATTATCTGTTCCTCGCCCATCTTAAGTTCTGAAAAAACATGCTTAATCGCATCTATCTCAGTATTGGTAAGGGTACTGATTGCCGACTTCGTAACCTGTTCCTTGCGGATTAAATCAGCCTGTTCCTCTGTAGAAGACCTTAACATCTCAAGTCCCACTACCGTAGCACCATACTCGCATAAAATAATGTCATCAATTTCGTACTGGCTGTCAGATTTGTATATAAATAATGTTCCAAACCTCTCTCCTGCAACATCAATAGGTGTTATTATTGCATGATATTTCTTTGTATATCCTTCTGCAAAACCCAATGTCTCAAGATTAACATTCTCCTTAGTGGATAATACATTAAGCATTCTCTCATTGAACATCCCGTCCACAAAACCGCCAATCTTATCCTGTACCAGTTCCTTAATCTCTTCAACGCCATCACAATTCGCAATTCCGAGTAATTTGCCCTTCCTGCTTACAACCAGAACATCCGAGCTTAATATCTCACTCATAACCTTGCAGATGTCATTAAAAACCACTTTCTGCGAACTGTTGTTATGCAACAGTCTGTTAATCTTACGTGTCTTATCCAACAACTGAACACTGCTCATATCCTTTCTCCTTTCAGTGCTCTGTAAAATATAGTAAAATTGTACCATATCTATTGTTTTAATGCAACAATTTTCAGATATTATTTATCACATACATACCCGCAGTTATCATCTGAACATACGAGTTTATTGCCTTTTTCCACCATATAACTTCCACATGCAGGACATTTCTTCTCTGATGGTCTGTTCCATGACATAAAATCACATTCCTGATTGTCGCAGCCGTAATATCTTCTGCCCTTTTTGGTTCGTAAAATAACAACTTCGCCACCACACTTAGGACACTTTACGCCTGCTTTTTCAAGATAAGGCTTGGTATTGTGACATTCAGGAAAGCCCGGGCATGCAAGGAACTTACCGTGAGGACCGTATTTGATAACCATATTACGTCCGCAGTTCTCGCAGATTATATCCGTCTTCTCATCTTCTATCTTGATGCTTTCAAGATCCTTTTCCGCCTTTTTGACAGCTTCGTCAAGGTCCGGATAAAAGTTCTCGATTACAGTTTTCCACTTGACACTTCCATCCTCAACCTTATCAAGAAGCATTTCCATATTGGCAGTAAAACTTACATCCACAATGGACGGGAAAGATTTCTTCATTACCGAATTAACTGCTTCTCCAAGTTCTGTTACAAAGAGATTCTTCTGTTCCTTAATAACATAATTTCTGGCAATGATTGTTCCGATAGTAGGTGCATAAGTAGATGGTCTTCCAATTCCCTGCTCCTCAAGTGCTTTAACAAGGGAAGCCTCTGTAAAATGAGCCGGAGGCTGTGTAAAATGCTGCTTCTTATCATATTCCTGAAGTTTAATGACTGAATCCTTAGATACTGCTCCAAGTGTAATATTATCGGACTTCTGGTCCTCATCCGACATATATACAAGCATATATCCCTCGAATTTAACTTTGGAAGCAGACATGCTGAACCGGTAATCACCGGCTTTAAGTCTGACATTGATTGTCTCATATACGGCATTTGCCATCCTGCTTGCAACGAAACGCTTCCATATTAATGAATACAGTCTGAACTGGTCCCTGCTTAAAGACTCTTTAATCTCTGATGGAAGGAAATTAATATTGGTAGGTCTTATTGCTTCATGGGCATCCTGTATCTTCTTGCCTGAATTCTTCTTACCGTCAGGTGCAAGATAATATGTCTCACCATAATTATCTCTTATAAATTCCCTTGCAGCAAGGTCCGCTTCTTCCGACACTCTTGTGGAATCGGTACGCAGGTATGTAATTATACCAACCGTACCCTGTCCCTTAATGTCAACACCCTCGTATAACTGCTGTGCTATACGCATTGTCTTCTGTGTTGAGAAATTCAAGGTCTTAGCTGCTTCCTGCTGCAATGTACTTGTGGTAAAAGGAAGCGGAGCTTTCTTAACTCTCTCACTGTTCTTAATATCATCAACAGCAAAATCGCAGCCCTCAAGGTCTTTCATTATCCTGTTAACGTCTTCTTCACTGCCTATTGTAACCTTGCCCTTGCTGTCAGATGTTAATCTGGCGGTAACTGGCTTTTTCATTCCTTCTATATTAAGTATTGCATCTATTGTCCAATATTCTTCAGGTATAAAAGCATTAATCTCTTCTTCCCTGTCACAGATAATTCTTAAGGCGACTGACTGCACACGACCCGCTGAAAGCCCGCGCTTTATCTTTGCCCATAACAAAGGACTTATCTTGTAACCAACCATTCTGTCCAACATTCTTCTGGACTGCTGTGCATTAACAAGATTCATATCTATCTTGCGTGGTTCTTTTATTGAAGCCTTAACTGCATTTTTGGTAATCTCATTGAAACTGATTCTGTTAATATCCTTATCTTCAAGTTTAAGTGCATTTGCAAGATGCCATGAGATAGCTTCTCCCTCACGGTCCGGGTCAGTTGCAAGATATACTTTATCAGCTTTCTTAACCAGCTTACGGAGATTAGCAAGAATGTCACCCTTGCCTCTGATAGTAATGTACTTAGGTTCATAATCATGTTCAACGTCTATTCCAAGTGTACTTTTAGGGAGATCCCTTACATGTCCGTTTGACGCAGCCACTTCATAATTATTGCCCAGAAATTTTTTGATTGTCTTAACCTTAGCAGGTGACTCCACAATTACAAGATATTTTGCCATAAAAAGTATCCTCCTCAATAATAACCTTATTGAATCCTTACATAAAAGTTCTTACTTATCTCTCGTATTATTCCCTTGATTTCAAGACATGTAAGGCTGCGTAAAACCTCAGCCGGAGACATACCACTGTCATTTACCAATGTCTCAAGACTCTTAGGGGTAAAATCTAGTAATAGACTATACAACATTTTTTCATCCCTTGCAAGAACAATATCGTTTTTTATATTTTTTTCACAATTCGGGATGGAAAGCCCAAGTTCACCGGGCAGGCTCTCAAAATCCGTTACAACCATGGCTCCGTCGGCAATAAGCCTGTTGCATCCTTTGCTTGAATCATCGGTAATACGCCCCGGTACGGCATATACTGTCCGGTTTTGTTCCAAAGCTGTTCCCGCAGTGATTAACGAACCGCTTCTAAATCCTGCCTCAACCACTATGACATAATCAGACAGGCCGCTTATTATCCTGTTCCGTAGTGGAAACATTCCGGGAGTTGTAATACTCTCTCCCGGATATTCGGATATTATTCCACCGCGGTTCTGAATATCCATATACAGATTAAAATTTCCGGCCGGATAGCATTTTTCAACGCCGCCCGCAAGAACTCCGCAGGTATATCCTCCTTTGTATAATGCACCTTTATGGGCTTCACTGTCGATTCCTGCCGCAAGACCGCTTATAATACATGCTCCTGCTTCCGATAGAATTCCTGCGATTTCCCTTGCTGCATATCTGCCGTACTCCGAACAGCGCCTTGATCCTACTATTGCAACTGATCTGACATCATTTCGCGGGAGCCTGCCCTTGTAATACAGAATGTACGGTTTATCGTATAATTCTTTCAGTCTGCTGGGGTAATCTTCCTCGTCCGGGAAAACAAAACGGACATTATTCTCCATATCCTTTTGATATTTTTCAAAAATATTCTGTCTTATATCCTTGGAAACAATTCTGTCTATATCCTTACCTGTAAGAACAGGCAGGCACTCAAATTCCTTTCTTTCCATATTATATAGTTCTTCAGGTGTTCCGAGAGACAGCAGTGTACGAATCTTAACATTGCCTATTCCCTCAAGATTATTAATCCAATACCAGTATTTTCTGTCCATTCATTACCTCACATTAATTTATATCCGATTGCTTCACAAATATGACCTTCTTCTATCCTGTCGGATTGTTCTGTGTCAGCTATGGTTCTTGCAATTTTAATTATTTTGTAATATGTCCTGGCCGACATATCATATTGGGAAAAAGCACTTTTCATAAGAATCTTGGCAGATTGTGACATAGTGCAATACTTGTTGACAAGTTGTGAAGGGATTTCGGAATTATATCTGAAACATTCCTTTTTGAAGCGTTCCTTCTGGATATCAATGCAATTATTAACAGCCTCTCTCATATCCTTGCTTGATATTTCGGTTCCGCCGGCACCCGTTATCTCATCATAGCCTGATTTGGTAACTCTCACACACATATCAATCCTGTCCGTTACCGGTCCTCTTATCCTGTCAAAATAACGCCTGATATCCCTGTCATTGCAATTGCATCTTGTTCTGTCGGGATAATATCCGCATTTACAGGGATTCATCGCACCTACAAGCATAAAATCAGCAGGATATTCATAAGTTCCGCCAAGTCTCCTTATTCTTATCCTGTGTTCTTCCATCGGAAGCCTTAATGAATCTATTACATCATTGGAAAAAAGATTGATTTCATCGAGAAAAAGCACACCAAGATCACTTAAACTAATCTCTCCCGGTGATGGTATGATACCTCCGCCCGTAAAGGCAGGTCTTGAAATTGTATGATGGGGAGCCCTGAAAGGTCTTGACCTTATAAGTGCCAATCCATCCTTTAAAAGTCCGGCAACGCTGTATATACTTGTTATTCTCAACCGTTCCTCATCGGTGAGTCCCGGAAGTATGGTAGGTATTCTGGAAGCAAGCATTGATTTACCCGCTCCGGGAGGTCCGATTAACATAAGATTATGTCTCGCTGCGGCAGCAATCGTAATGGCACGCTTAGCCGATGCCTGACCTCTTATGTCTGCAAAATCAATATTATTATCATCAGCATTGTCAATATTATTATCAACATGTGCCCGGCAATTACAGCCGTTATTAATATAATCGACACATTCCCTGAGGGATGATATTCCTATTACCCTTATTCCTGTTACAAGAGATGCTTCACCTACATTGCCAATAGGAACATAGCATATTGTAAAGCCATTATCCCTGGCACAAAGAGTCATGGGAAGAATTGAACTGACATTGCATATTCCTCCATCAAGTCCAAGTTCGCCTATAAATAAAGCACCTGATACCTTCTTAGCAGCAATCACTCCTACGGCAGTAAGAACTGCCACAGCAACGGCAAGGTCATAAGCTGTTCCCTCCTTGCGTATATTGGCAGGAATCATATTAATTGTTATCTTTGAGGGATTAATCTGAAATTTAGAATTCTTAATGGCAATACGGACACGTTCCTTTGCCTCTTTCGTCGTACCGGCAAGATTTCCGGTAAGTTCAAAATACGGAATACCCGGTGTCACGTCCGCCTGTACCTCAACAGGTACTGCATAAATGCCGGTCACAGCAGCGGAATATACTTTACCAATCATAAAAACCTCCTTTAATAAAGGAAGCATTATAAATAAAAATTAAGACATCTGTAATATAACACATTTCAATAAAAAAAGCCACGCTTTTTCCAAAAAACGTGGCTTTAAAAATTACATATCAGTCAAGGTCAAACAAGTCATGATTCAAAATTGTTGCATCCGCACTTCCAGATTCGCCCTTTGAGTCCTTAGCTACAAATTTGAGTTTTACGGTTCCTGCTTTCACATATGTGTCATAGCACTCCTTCATAACAGCCTTATCTGTATACTTAACATTGGTATTCTTATCGTTGTTGTAAGGGTCACATATATAAAATGTATTTCTCTCACCATTTAACAGAATGTTGTCGGTTCCGTATTGATAATGGATGAGAAGTCTCTCAGCACCGTTACCGTCAATCCAATATACATCACCCTTGTCAAATCGTCCGATATGGCTTAATATATCAGCTTCATTGCTGTACATGGTCTGAACTGTCTCTCTTGTTGCAAGGTCGGCATCGGTTGCCTTGAATTCTACCTTAATCTCACTATCCAATGAGCTTGTATAGATGACATAGGAATTGCTTCCCCTTACTCTTGAACCGTTAAGTACTTCAACCTCAGGCTTATAGTTACCTGCGGCAATTGCTTTAATAACTGTATTTACGAAAAGCTTATGTTCATTGGACTCACCCATAGTCGAGTGACCTGCACCCGAATAGGTAATGTTACCCTTTGAGTAGATGTAGTAGTTAGTTGCGGCGTCACCTTTGTTATCACCATAGTAATTTGATCTATCTGATGACAACGTATACCATACAACAAGATCATCTTCTTCCATGTTTAATTCATAATACTGTCCATGTGTGGTTGCAAGTTTTATTGTACCATCACTGCTTGTAGTATTATATGGATATAAGGAAATCTGTCCTTTATTAATCTGATCGGCACTGTTGGTTGTAAGAATGGTATTAAGTCCATAACTATATGCATTCTTTGTTGTTGTAAGAACTTCTTTATTCTTATCACGTCCCCCATTATTCATCCTGTGATATGCTCCGTTATCAAGGGAATAATATGCATTGTCACGACGTCCCATTGAACGCAAATACAATACCCAGTTATTAAGGCCCTGTATCTCCCTGACATAAGTCTCATTGCCATTATTATCCATAACTGTAGGTACATGGGCATTAGCAAGGGTATCACTGCTAAGATTAGGTATTGTTGTTACGCTATACTTATCCATGCCTGCCAAGTCCCTGAAAAGTCTCGTAAAGTCAAGGGACATCTTATCGCCATATCTTTCTATATCCTGTGATGAACCTGTCTGGAGATTACCCCAATTGTCTTTATATATACCATAGTTGACATTATTAGAGAAAGCAATTGTATCATGGGTAAATAATACAGAACCTCCCTTAGCAGCAAAGTCAATAATATTACTTAATGCTCCGTTATCATCGGATATATCTTGCTTACCATAGGTGTCAGCAAAACCGATTACAACCATTGAATAATTTCCACCATAATTTTTTCCATTAACAGTTCCGCCTTTTTTAAGGAAATTTTTGTCTGTATCGTAACCTTCTACAGCCGTATACTTATTACTTCCTGTATATAATTGTTCAAATTCATCGGAATAAATTGTTTCAACAACTATTTCATAGTTAATTATCTTAGCAGCTTTATCCAAATGTGAGAGAAAACTACCATCCTTGGAAAGATCCATTGTAATCGTTCCACCTGATGGAAGAATCTGAAGAACCCTTGCAGTCTTACTTTCGCCTCGGATTATAGTATAATCATCATATACAGCTCTGTTAATAACATTATTACCGGAAATTTCATTAACCTGGACTCTCCACGAGAACATTCCGTTGAAGTTAGCTGCAATAGGTGTAGCAAACTGCACACTCTGGTTCTTGCTTTCAGCCTTAATTGTAGTACTGTATAATACTTCATTATTATCATCGGTTGTGGCTTTATCATTAAATTTACCGTCTGTATTCTTATCATATATAAGTGTTACTCTGTAAGTGTTACCCGGTGTTGCCCTGAATGTAGTATTAAATCTTAATTTCTCAGGTTTGTCTACAACGCTTGTCTCTTTAACAAGGCTCTCACTGTCGTATTCAATTACAGGACATTTAGTCCATGTAATACTTTCCAAATACTCACTTGTACATGATTTGATTTCAAGTTTTTCACTCTTCATAGCCTTCATAAGGTCAGAAAAGATTGTAAGTACTGACATAGTCTCATCTGATGACTGATAAGAATTAACAAATTTGTACAAATTAGATGTAGGATATACAAATCCACCTTTTTTGTTGTAATACTCATCTTTAATACAGTTGTAGACATCATCCGCCATTATTACAGGATTACCGTAATCTATGAATTCACGGATTTCTTTCATCTTCTTCTCGGTGAAATCATTGCATGAATACCTTGCATTGCCAAGTTCTTCATCATATTGTGTAGGATATGTTACAGGTCCTCCAATTTCACTTCTTAATTTCTTAACTGTATATACAGCTTTATTTCCTGATGTCTTATATGTATTATATATAAGAGGTGTCCAGAGATTCTCAACGTTAATATCAAAAAGTACCCTTGAACCTTCTTTCAGACCGGTAGTCTTAGGTTCAGAATACAATGCATAACCTTTATTTGTCGCATCCACCTTCTCATAATCAGAAGGAAGATAACCTAAAAGTGCCTGCTCAGTCTTAATTAAATCACCAAATGCAAGATATACATATCCATCCAGCTTCCTGTCATTGTAAGTGACGAATCTGTTTGAAAGAGATGAATCCTTATATACAGAACTGTAACGGATGGTACCGTTAAGGTCTGCAAGTTTGTTTTCGCTATCCCCATCCACTATTCTTGAATTCATCATGCCTGATCTGTCACCAATATAGATAATATCGTATTCCGATATAAGATCTTCATTCATACCGTTAAATTGAAGACTCGTCATACACTTAAATTCAATCTTCTTATCTGCAATTCCATTATAAGCTGCTACAGTACCGTCAGTTCTTGTATAACTTCTTATATGCAAAGCCCTTGCAAGTTCCATAATACGGTCAACCGTTGTCTGGTTGTTTGTATCCGAATAAAGGAAATCCTGACATGGTTCAATTTCAAGAACTTTAATTACTTCATCGCTATTTTCATCAACACCAAGGAGGTATCTTAATATATCTGTAACGTAATAGTTATTACCACTTATAATTTCCCTTTCCTTGGCAGTTCCGTTATCAGTAAGCATACCAACATTCGTCTTACCTATTGAGAAAATGGAATCATTACCGTTATTGCTGGTCTTATATACATAGTTAAAGGTAAATTCACCGCTCTCGGTACATTTCATGTCAAAGAAAGGTACACTGGTGTTACCCCAGTCTGTATAATTCTCGCCGTTATATTGATATGCACCTGTTACAAGTCCATAGGAGTTAGTATATTCTTCTGTATCGCTTTTCTTAGTAGTAAGTGCATCAAGTACATCTTTATAATAAGTGCTGACACCGTTATAAGCAGCCCCTTCCTCATTAGAGGTCTTCATTATAAGATTGACAAGTTTATGGATATTGGCATCCTTACTCTTAGGATTACCATAATTTACAACTACAGGTATAGGTGTATCCCCTGTATAAGAATTACCTTTATAGATAAATTCCATAAGCTTGAGAACCATATTCCATTTCATATCGCTGATTTCAAGTTTGCCCGCATCGTTCTTGTAATAGCAGTCATACCAGATATTACCGGCATTCTCAGATTTATATTCATTACCATCGGCATCATAAGCGCCTGTAGGAGTGCTACCTGTATCTGTAAGGTCTTTTACAGATGTAGAATTATTAACATAAAAATTATTAAAGTTAATTACTTCTTTGTCCTCAAGGAAACTTGATATATATATAAATGATACACCTTCAAGGTCTTCTTCCTTAAGTTCTCCTGCTACAACAGTCCTGACTTCCATATTCTCACTGAAATATGAAAATGCCGAAGGATTAGAATATCCGTCAAGGAACTCTTCAAGGAAGAAATTAGGATAATTAACCGTATATTCTTTAGTCATCTTGTTATAGGAAATGGTATAAGGATGATGGAATGATGCTGTACCCTGAACAGTTACGGTTGTGATATTACCATTCTCTTTCTTATTATATAAAAACTGATTGTATATTTCCGCTTTGTGTTTTTCCAATGTCTCTCTTACTTTAGAAGATCCTGTAAGCATATTAAATACACTTGCATTCTTATATGGTACAATCTCAAGAATTACAAGTTTTTCATTAGCAGCCATAAGCCTGTCAAGTATTGGCTTCTTGTTATCAATGAATATTGGCTTCTCACCATTATCATTAATAACGGCAGCATTGGTATTTGTGTTGCTCTTCAGAATAACTCCCGTAATTATTGCGGCTACAAGCACAGCTACGGAAATAACTATTCCAAATGTCCTTTTTTTTGTTTTCATCTGCATCAACCTCACTAAAACTTAACTTTAATCCTGTTACTTCTCTACGTGTACAAGTCGTGAACCCTTTGAGCCTATTTGGTATAATTCACCATTAACTTCAAGGCTTTGAATTTTATTTCTTAAGGTAATTGTCTTATTCTCAAATCTTGACGTATCGTTATGTGTTACTTTGATATATACATCAAGCATGACGGGCTGTGTTATAACTTCACTATCGGCTACTTCAGTCTTACATTTATCACTGATATTTACTGTAATTTCTTCAATATTGTTGGAATATCTGTATCCCGGCTTATCTTCTTCGGTAATATAACCTGTGTCAGCTTTATCAAAGACGTATATTCCGGTTCCATCCCTCAATATGTATCTTGACGATCCTTTAACGGATGTAAATAGCTTCTTTCCTTCTTTAATTTCATAAGAACCTGTATATACTTCAAGATTTTTACTGTTCGATGTAATAGATAAGTATGTTGCCTCCTGAAGAGTATCCGTTATTACATTAGATGTCTCCTGAAGCTCATTCTGAAGGTTAATAGTATTGCTCTGGGTCTTATAAAATCTTGACCCTTGGGATATAAATGCAATAACTATTGTTATGACAACAGAACTTACCGCCAGTGCTACAAGAACCTCTGTGAGGGTAAAACCTTTATTATTATGTTTTTTACCTTTTTTTAATTTCATAGTCATGTGCCTCATATCTGTGAATGTTTACCGGTTACAAAATAGAGTCTTACGCCCCTGTCCTTCTCCTTATAATATGCAATGAAGTCGCAATAAGAACTATCGGTAACATCTATTTTTGAACCGTTTGAAAAATATACCGATGCTACATTTCCTGTGAGGGAATTAAATGCAACACTTACCTCTTTAATGGTATTATCCAGTCTGATTTCATTACCTTTATCATCAATAATCTTGAACTTAACATTCTTAGGAAGTGTTTTGCTATCCATTTTAGCTTTGTCGGATTCTTTTTCCGCTTTCTTAACATAGCTGACTTCTGTTCCGTCATCGCCTACAGAAATTGTCATATTCCACTCATAAGCGGAAACAGTCTTAGCTTTTTCCCTTGCCAGAGAGAGGTAATCATCAACTATACTTGCTGCTTTATTAACATTACTTTTATTAACGGTTCTGTATGTAATCGAAATAATTCCCGTAAGTACTGCCATAATTGCAACTACAACCAAAAGTTCCAGTAATGAAAAACCTTTGTTATTATGTTGTCCGGTTCTGTTAGTTATAATCGACATTCTCATTCTTTCTCCATTCGCTGAAATTAAGAAGCTGATTCATTTCGACTTCATCAAGTTTATTAGTATCACTTGTTTCCTGGAAAGCATTAAAATACTTTGCTACTTCTTTATATACATCAAGGGTAAGTTCTGCCCTGTTGTTTATTCCTGTTGTCACCCGGGCCGAACCTTTAACAGTTATCTTGCCGTCAGTGATTATAAGTCCTTCAAAGTTACTATTAACAACAATATCAACACCATATCCAAGGACAACACCGTTAGTCACGCCATTAGGAATTGCATAAGAGCCTGACTGCCCTTTTGCTTTTGAGGTAATTACCGCTGCTATCGTACCATTTTCATTAAATATGATGTTTTCTTTAAGGGTGTCAAGTTTTTCCTTATTAACTGTTCTCTCATAAGGTGTCAAAAGAACAGGATTATTGCTTGTATCAAATTCTATTTTGTGAATAGAACCATCAATAGTCACATTCTCAGGGAAATCGGTATAATCCACAGTATCATCAAGAGCAAGGAATGACTTGATTAACTTATATTTATTGGCAGCATTAGTGCTGGCATTCAAAACGGATGAATTCTCCATATTAGTTCCCAAAATACTTGTTGAAGAATATCCGCTCTCTTTGGTTACCTGTAAAAGAGTGCCGCTTGTATATACTGTTGCACCTGACGCAATCTTTATTTCAGTATTCTTGTCAAAGAATCTTGCAAGACCCATTTCGATTGTGGTTTTAATTGCATTCATTTCTACAATATCATCATCTGTGTATGAAAGACCTTTTGATTTAAATAAACCTTCAAGGTAACCATTCTGTGCAATACATTTAACATATTCATTCTGTGCAGCATTGTCTACGAAATCAAGATAGTAATATGTCTTACCATTTGCATCCTTTTTCTCCACATATCCGGTAGTTGTAAGAAGTCCAAGCCTGTATGCAAAGAAAGAGCTTAAATCTATCGCTACATTTTCAGGTTTAGATGTAGGATTAGCTACATAAGTACCGTCTGAACTATCCTGCTTTTTCTTCAGATAACCTGATGGTACAAGATATATTTCCTGATTACCTTTTAATCCCATGGAATCACCTGTCACATAAGAGGAATCCTCAGTTAATTTTACATAAGCCTTACCTGCAAGTAAAAGGTAATTAATATCCGTCATATCAAGGGTACAGTTTCTTCCGTTTACAATTATTGCTGAACTCGTAGACGCCTTTCCTGTTGGATCACTGGTATTGGCATTATTTTTTCCGAAGCCTAAATATTTTCCTTTTATTGTTATATTGCAGTCGTCACCATTAAGTGATAAATCATCTGCTACATAAGTCCTTGCCTGATTTGAAGTATAAAGTACATCTCCTCTTCCTCCATCGCCGCCGGCTGTAATTCCGTTACACCAGATACTTCCGTTTCCTGTTTTTAATACGGATGCACTGCTTCCTCCCGGAAGGTTAATATCACCTTTTGATACAAGCACTGTAGGTACTTTAAGCTGGTTATTTAATAAGAGTCCGTCTTGAAGTGTAAGGGAACTTCCGCTGAATACATCAACATTACCACCGGAGTACATTCCCCCATAAACATCAACAATACCTCTCGATTTAGGACTTGCACCGATTTCTATCTTATCATCTGCAATGAGACAATAATTAAAGTATGCTTTCCATTCTTTCTCATCAGCTATAAAATCAATATCTATATCCGGATAAGTAATCTTAATATCTATCTTTATGGTTGAGTAATAAGGTTCCTTTTTGTCTTCAAGGTATCTGATTGCAACATCCTTGAATGTGTAGGTATATGAAGCAGCATCCGCTACAACACTTGAATATCCTACTACCTTTGCCTTTTCAGGTTTAGTAATAAGTGTATTAAAATACTCAATTGCACTTTTTTTGTCAGCTGTATTGGAAGATTTTCCAAAGATTTTCTTGCCGGTTATGTTATAATACTTTTCTTTCATATTTTTATTTACCATCTCATTATTATATCTGTTCACGGTAACTACACCACCGGTAACTGAATACTTTCCGAGATTGGATGCCGCATAATCATAAGCTTCTTCCAGAGCTTTGTAACACATAATTCCAAGGCCTGTATGAATCTCTTCTGTTATGGAATCAGCACTATAAAAGGTATTCTTAGAATACTTATCCATAATTTTAAGTCTGTAGTTGGTTGCCGCTGCAGAAAGGATTGCACTTGCAAGCACGCCTACAAAAGCAATTGCCACAATGGCTAACACTAAAGTAACACCTTTATTATCTTTTCTGAATCTTCTAAAATGCTTCTTCAATGATTATCCCTCCTTAACGCTGTCAACCTTTGTAAAATAATCATCTGCTATACGCAAAGTTTTGTCTTTAATAGTCATACCATCAGTCTTATCTTTCCAGATATATACACTGACATTATATAATTTATTAATTGAGCTTCCACCCTCTGTAAGGGAAGAATTCTCACCAGTCCAGCCGGCAACATTGGTATAAAAACCAAGCTTATTACTTTCGCTTGAATCGTTATAACATTCAATTTTTATTTTATCTTTGTTAAGAGATACTTTAGTATCTTTAGTATCTTCCTTACTTTCAAAGTTAGCTGTCTGCTCTACAAGATATACATTTACCGGCTTTTCCCAATCTGCTTTTTCACTATTGGGTCTGTATTTAACAGTAATCTCATCCTTTGCAACATTTTCATTGCCATACATGCCAAGTACAGGCGTATAGATAATATAGAGGTTAGGTGCTGCAATACCTGCCCTATCCACTGTTCCGATACCAAGTTCTATATTCTTGTACTCTATATTCTTTTTGTTATATGTATATGTTATGTCCAGGTTATATTTATATTCTACCTTATCGGCATATACTGTTGATTCATTCTCATAGATTGTGAAAACGGATTTCTTAACTATCTTGCTCTTGTCGTCTACATTAACACCTTTTTCTTTAAAAGTATTAACAATATTCGTATCATATTGTTCTAATTTACTACGACATGTAATGCTGGAATTTTCGTTGAGGTTATTGATACCGGGTCTTATATAGTCATTCATTCCCGTCTTATCAGTTTTAGAATATCCGGTAGGGTCAACAATTACCGATACATAGAATTTTTCAGTGTCAGATCCTTTGTAATAATCCACACCATCAGAGTCCTTATTAATACCGTCACCTATATTGGTAAATACAATCCTGCCATCAGACATGGAAGTATATTTACCCTTGTAAGCGGTCTTGAGTGCATCTAAAGGCATTGCCCCAAAGTATTCTGAGATACTTTGGGCAATGTCTGTAGCATTCTGCATACTTTTTGCTTTGCCATTCACCCTCGCTGAATTAACGAAGGTCTGGATAAGCGGAATACTTAAAACTGAAATAAGTGCTAAAGTAACAAGAACTTCCACCAGTGAAAATCCCATATTCTGTTTTCCGGCTTTACGTGGATGTCTCATCATAATCACTCCTATTCATAAACAACTACTTCACCTGATTTTTCTCTAATCTTAAATCTTGGATTTTCGTCATCATCAACTATCTTAACGTATAACTTCATATCTGTGTTGTTAATAATAGTTGCGTCTGCTCCGTTTATATCTTCTCCTTCAGGGTCTCTGTCTGTTCCAACCACGAGAAGTGAAAGCATTGATCCCGGTGTGAATTCAACACCATTTTCATAATTAGTTGCAGGATATACTGTATCGCCTATTGCGTATGATACTGTATATTTACCTTCCTTGCCACTAAATGTAATTGTAACTTTTTCTCTTTCAGACGAATTCTTAGAAATTCTTGTTGCAGCGGAATCACCCTTAGGGCCGATTACAACACTGTCTGCGTCTGACTTAAATGAGTCAAGTGCGATATAGTAATCATAGTCTGTTACAATATTATTACCATTTTCTTCATCAGCATTAGTACCAGGTGTAAATGTTGATGAGTTAAAGATATTTTCTGTTCCCGTAAACTTATTCTGGACAGGTGCTCCGAGGAACTTTCTGTCTGAACCTGTTATTGCATATATATTAAGTATCATTGATCCTGATACTTCATCATCATCAGCATTATATGTAGCATTTACAGAATCAATCCTGCATTTGAACTTATAAGTATTAAGATATTCGATAAGTTCCTTATAACCTGCATAAGATGTCTTATAAGAAAGTGTAAGTGTTGTTCCATAACCTACATAATCTGAAGTATATACCGCTGCACCCTGTGTCATAGGGTTAGAAGATGTAATTGCACCAAATGTATAAAGTGCTGCCGTATCAGCCAGTGATACCTGTGAGAACCACACTCCTGTGTCCTTCTCAATCTGGTCAACAAACATAATTGAATATTCCTGTGAATATCCTGTGTCGAAACTACCAAGAAGAGTATTATATTCTGATGTATAATATTCTGTATCTTCAAGGTACTGTTTCTCTCTTGCCTGCATCTCTTTAAGATTGTTATATAAGGTTCTGTTTTCCTCAATCTTATCATCAAGTTTATTATTGGCAGCTGAAATCTTTCTGTATCCAATAAAGTAAGAAAGAGCAATAAGTATTACACCAACTACTATAAATATTAATTTCTTTTCTCTGTCATTTAACTTCATTATTCATCGCCCTCCTCTGTCTGTGTAGGAAACTGACTAAATACACATGTAATTGTATAGCTGTCTGTTATCGCATCGTTATCATCTGTTGCCTCGGATACAGATGCACAATTAACCGATGATATGTTACTCTGTTTCTTTAATGTAACGAGGAACTGGGCAAGGGTTTCCTTGGAACTGCCGGTACAGTTCATTGTAACGGCTCCTCCGGAAACAGAAAAGGACGTAAGTCCTATATCCGAAGGCATATCCTCTTCAAGGAATTCAATAAACTTATGAAGGTCATCATCAGCATTGGATGCAAGTGCATAGAATGTTGATATGTCTGTGAATTTATCTTTTGAAAGATAATAATCATTAACTACTGTCTTAATGCCCTCTATCTTTTTAATGTTTGATTTGAGTCTGTTATTCTCTGTTCTCTTACTTATGTTGCCTACAAGAGGAATAAGCACGATTACTGCTGCAACAAAAACGGCTCCCATAATTATAAGTCTTAAATATTTATTATCATTAGTCTTCTTAGCCTTAATAAGTGCGGACTTTGGAACAAAGTTAACAGGCTGGATAACACATCCGATATTGGAAAGGTATCCTGTAAGTTCTGACAAAGACATATTAAGTCTGTCATCCGCAATAACCTGGTTAAGTTCATCAATTTTTTTAATCTTAAGACCAATTTCATAAGAAAGAAGTGTCTCAAGTGCCCTGATTGACTTACCCTCAGTTACCATTACAGCCTTCTGGATAGTAACATCAGGATTCTTTGTTGAATAATAGTCAATTACACGGCTGATATTATTAGCGAGATATTTTAACGAACCCGTTATATAATCTCCGTCGGAAAAACTTTCTTTAAGTACACGTTCATTGTCAAGGACAGTTAACGCTTCTTCATAGGAAATATCCCTCTTCTCCGCTATTGCATTGGCAACGGTTGATCGTCCGTATGGAACAGATCTCATAAGCTGAAGGACATTCTTATTAAATATACTAATGATTGTTGCTTCATCACCCATCTGGATAGAAAGGGTAGGTGAATCATCAATCTGCAATCTCATTAACTGCAATGTAGAGTTACCGACATAATCAAGATCAAGTACCCTTAATTCAAGCATGTCTGCAACGTCATAATATCTTTCGACAATACCCATTGGTGCTGCCATAACCATTAATCTGTATTTTTTCTCTGATACATCAATAATGTTCTCAAGTATGGAATATGTAAAGACATATTCATCTATATTAACAGGAAAATATTCTGTTGCATTCGTAACAATATATTCCATTAATCTGGCTTCCTTCATATAAGGTGCCACGATTTCTTTACTGATAATTTTATTGGACTGAATGGCAAAAATTACATCTTTAGTGATGATTTCGCCCTTCCTAAGTTCGTCTCTTATGGCTGTTGCCAATTCCTTAGGATCTCTTATCTGACCATCTTCTACACAATCCTTTGGTGTAGGAATTGTATTAGAATATGATACTCGAACAATTCGGTGTGAAGAATACATTACTTCACTTATTTTAGTGGTATCGTTACCTACCGTAATAGCTAAAACTGTTGACGCCATTTCTATATTTCCTCCCTGGTCGATGCCTGGTAAACATCTTAATTTATTTTATTGAAAAATACCTAAATACCAATTTAATAACCGGTCTCCACACAACATTGATATAACTATTCCTACAGACAGATATGGTCCAAATGCCAACATTCTGCCTTTATCACTTACTTTCATCAATATAATGTGAATAACAGAACCAATGATGCATCCCAGAATCAGTGCCAGTATTATGTGTTTCCAACCAAGTAAAAGTCCTGCGGCTGCCATTAACTTAATATCACCGCCGCCTATTCCTCTTCCCTTTGTAATAAGATATAACAAAAGTAGGAATCCGCTTACGCAGACCATTCCTATCAGATAATATAGGAAATTCTTATAATTAAATGCCATATTAATTATTCCAAATACCAATATGGCTATGTTAAGTCCAAACGGAATCTCGTATGTACGCCAGTCAATTACGCTTAAGGCAATCAGCATGGATACCGACAGTGCGTAACATATACTTGTTACATTAATTCCGTTAAAAATAAATATTAATACATAAAATAATCCATTAATGAATTCTACTAATGGATATTGAACTGATAACTTTGCTTTACAATACCGACATTTTCCTCTTAAAAAAAGGTAGCTGAATAATGGAAATAAATCATACCATTTTAATTTATGTCCGCATGTCATACAGTGACTGTTTTCTGTTACTATGTTCTCATGTAAGGGCAGTCTGTATATCAATACGTTCACGAAGCTGCCAATTATTATTCCGAAAATAAAGCATATTACATATATTGTAATTCTCATGCTTAAAGTCCATATCATAATGTATACCTGCTCAATTTTTCTTTATTATATAACTGAGACAATACCTGCTTATGCAGATATCATCCCAGTTAAAATAAATATTACCCGTAATATTTAATAAATTAATTCAATTTTGGTGAATTATGCAGACTAGTTAGTTGGGTTTTGAGCTGCTGGTGTTCCAGCTGCTGGTGCTGATTCACCCAACGCATCGCTGTATGTAGTTACCATCTGATCTTTAATTACAAATGTTACCTTTGGTTTAGCTTTGTAATCCTTAGATGTGAATGTCCAATCCTTAACATCACTGCTTACCGCTGCTAAAAATTTTCCAAGATCAGTAGTAGCTGCTGGAGCATTATCAGGAGTTGTAATAGTAATTTTCTTACTATTCGAGTTAGTTCCATTATAAGTAATTGTTGCTTCAAGATCTGAGTAAAGTGGATCTGCTAAATTTGTTACCATTGTTGTTCTGATTTCTTCGACAGCTGAAGTATCTTTCTGTTTCTTAGACTTCTCAACGTTCTTTACAAGTGTTGGTACTAAAATACCCATAAGTACAGCCATGATAGCTACTACTACGATAAGTTCTACAAGAGAGAAACCTTTGTTATTTTTCTGTGACATTTTCTTCATGAATATCATTCTCCTTTTCCTCTTAATCAGTGTTATCTCTGATCATATTATTTTAATAATAGATATATATACAAAAGCTGATGACGGGTATGCAAAAGCTTTTAGTATCAAATTTACATCTTGCCCAATGTGTTATACATTGTAATCATTGGTCCGTAAATCGCAGCTAAGATAAGACATACAATTCCGGCAAGTACAATAATAATCATAGGCTCCATAAGTGCCATAACCTGCTGTGTGGCAGCTTCTACTTCTTCATCAAAGTAGTTGGCACAGTTGTTAAGCATCTCTTCAAGATTACCTGATTCCTCACCGATGCCTGTCATATGGATGATAAGCGGTGGGAACAGTTCCGATTTCTTAAGAGGCATCGTAAGAGGCACGCCTCGCTGCACCTGTACGGCACAGTCACTTACAACGTCCTTGAATAACTGGTTATCCATGGTTCCTGCCGTAATATTAAGGGCTTCAACCATTGACATACCGGAAGAAAGCATTGTGCTGAAAGTTCTTGCGAATCTTGCTGCAGCCGTCTTCTTCGTAAGATTACCGAATGCCGGCATCCTGACCTTAAGTCTTGCAAAGAAATATATACCGGTCTCGGTCTTTGAAAAATACTTAAGTCCTATTACTACTGCGGCTATAACCGCTATAATTATGTACCAGTAACCTCTTATGAAATCACTGAGGGAAAGAAGTCCCCTCGTAATTCCCGGAAGCTTCGCATCCATATCTGCGAACATGCTGGAGAAGCTTGGGATAACGGCAACTACCATTATAACAAGAACCGCTATGGCAACAATACCCAGTATGATAGGATACATCATAGCCTTCTTAAGTGCTGCCTTGGCTCTTCCGTCCTTCTCGAAGTGTTCAGCCATTCTCTCAAGGGAAATTTCAATATTACCTGACTGTTCACCGGCTTCCATCATGCTTACAAGAAGTGATGGAAAGCAATCTTCCTTCTTCATTGAGTTAGCAAGGGTATCACCCTTCTGCACTCCGTCCCTGACATTATATATGGACTGCTTAAGCGTCCTGTTTTCTGTCTGGTCGCCAAGCATGTCAAGTGCGGTTATAACACCTACGCCCGCTCTCAGCAAACTGTTAAATTGTCGACAAAAAGCACTCAGGTCCCTGACCTTGACTTTCTTGCCACTGCCAAACTTAATCTCGGTATTAAGCTTGCTGCCTGCCTTAACGGAAATAACTGTGTTGCCTTCCGATTTCAGTTGTGCTACAGCGGTTATCTGATCTTCTGCATCGAGAGAGCCGCTCTTTTCTTTGCCTTCTTTTGTTATTATTCGATAATTAAAATTTGCCATTCTTTACTCCATCAAACCCAATCCTAAGTATGTATGTATTATACTACATCGACAATTTTCATACAAGATTTTTATTTATCAAATTTTTATGATTTGTTTAGTATATTTTAATTTTTTTCTCCAATGCAACAGGATCCTGTGCAAAGCTCAGTGCGGATTCGGACGTAATATGTCCCATCATACAAAGTTCATATAATGCATCATCCATTGTTATCATGCCTTTTTCCCTGCTGGTCTGTATCATTGAATCAATCTGGAATGTCTTGCTTTCACGGATAAGGTTCTTAATTGCTACCGTCATAAGCATTACTTCAAATGCCGCTACACGGTGACGCTTATCCGTTGTAGGAATAAGCTGCTGTGAAATAACCGCTTCAAGTACCATTGAGAGCTGTATTCTTATCTGCTGCTGCTGATGAGGAGGAAATACGTCAATAATACGGTCAATTGTACTTGCCGCACCTATTGTATGCAATGTTGAAAGAACAAGATGTCCTGTCTCGGCTGCAGTAATTGCTATCGATATTGTCTCAAGGTCTCGCATCTCACCTACAAGGATGACATCCGGATCTTCACGGAGTGCAGCCCTTAATGCATTGGCATAACTCATTGTATCAAGTCCGACTTCTCTCTGGTTAATCATCGCCTGTTTATGTGTATGCAGGTACTCGATTGGGTCTTCAAGTGTAATAATATGTGCTTTACGATTCTCATTAATCTTATATCAACTCATATTCTAATAGTTTATATATAGTTCCGTCTGAATTTACTCC
>ERZ809224.719-NODE-719-length-28967-cov-18.605181_pt1 | contig 28967 bp, 22 predicted proteins | sample MGYA00520513_ERZ809224 | MGnify/ENA primary metagenome ERZ809224 (study PRJEB31576, sample SAMEA3212658) | Homo sapiens | biome: human-gut; feature: human gut; material: fecal | place: Sweden | collected 2012 ... | reverse complement strand
CCTTGAATAGCACTTTCAACAAAACTTTCTTCTTCGTTATCTTCTAAATTAGAAACTATACTTGCTTCTTCTACAGAATTACCTGAAAGAAGTTCTTCAGCTGGGGCTGGAATATATTTTAAAGCTTCGGCAATTTCAATTCCAATATAACTTAAAGCTTTTGATTTATCTTCAATTCTTTCCATATCAATTTCTATATGTAAATTTGATTCTAGATTATTTATTTTAGCATCTATTAATTTTATTGCTCCTGTATATTCATCAGTTGTTTTATCTTTACTTTTACCAATTATAGTTAATGCTTGAGCAACATCTGCTGGATATTTTGGCTCTAATTTTTTTACTATTTCTTTCCAGTTTTTTGCCCTTGCTTTTACAGCTGTTGTGGCATCTCTTAAAATGCTAGCTAATTTTATATTTTTTTCTCTTTGTCTTATTAACTCTTCTATTTTTTTTGTATTTTCTTCAAATTGATTTGTTGCATACTCAACTAAATCGTAAGAAGCTTTATAAACACTCTTTGGAAAATTCTTTTTCTTTGGATATTCTAATAAATAAGTTTTTATTGATTCTACTAAATCCTTAAAATAAGAATCATCCTCTAACTGAACAATTTGCTTTTTACTATTTGGATTAATTAATTTTTGCACTTTATCAATATTTGACAATATTTTTTCTTCCGTGATAACCATTTTCACGTTTACTATGCCTGATTTATGAAAAAATGACATTGTAAACAACCTCCTTCGTACCAATCTAATTAAATACTAAAGTAATTATATCCCCTTTTCCGTAAAACTACAAGAGTTTTTTCGACATTTTCTATTACATTTTGATAACATTCTGTCATATTTTTGTAATATTATAGAACTTTTTTAATTTCTTCAAATCTCTTTATTTTTAAAGTTGTTGTTTTTATTAATTCTTCTTCTGTCAAAATAATTTCCTTTACATATTTATAAGTTGGCATTTTTCTATTTATTTCTTTTACTTTATTCCAAAGAATTTTTCTAATTTCTTCTAAATCTTCTACTCCATACTCCTCTTTTATAATATCTTTGTCATAAACAATTTCAGCACACATTTTTAAATCTGCTGGATCATCTTTTTCTGGCTTACCAAATACAAAAGACTCTTTTACTCCTGGAATTTTATTTATAAGAGCTTCAGTTTCCTCTGGATAAATATTTTTACCATTTTTTAATACTATAACACTCTTTTTTCTTCCTGTTATAAAAATATAACCGTCTTTATCAATATAAGCTAAATCACCTGTATTAAGCCATCCATCCTCTGTTACTCCTTTATCTTCATTTTGATAATAACCTAACATGACACTTGGGCCTTTTACAGCAAGTTCTCCAATTCCCATTTCATCAGGGTCTATAATTTTTGTTTCTAAACTTGGAAATGTTTTACCAATTGAACCTAATTTTGTACAAGTTTTATGTTCTGCAGCAACAACTGGTGAAGCCTCAGTTAATCCATATCCTTGATAGGTTTCTATTCCTAAATCATTAAAACCTTTTTCTGTTTCAGGATCAAATGCTGCAGCTCCTGCAACAAACAATCTCAATTTTCCACCAAAATTATCAAGAATTTCTTTGAATAATTTTCTTCTTATATCCACACCAAAAATTTTAGCAATTTTGCTTAACTTAATACCAAACTTAACTGATCCTAATTTTCCTTTTTTCTCTATCCCTTGCATAACTTTTTTATACATATTTTCAAAAAGCACTGGAACTGAAATCATAACACTTGCTTGATACTCTTTTAAATTGTCTGCTATGTGTCTTATTCCTTCACAAAAAGCAATATTTGCTCCAACACTAACAGCATATAAAAATCCAACAGTGCATTCAAAAACATGGTGTAATGGTAAGAAAGATAAAAATGTATCATCAGAATTCACATCAAAAACAGAGCCTATATCATAAACATTTGTGCAAATATTTGTATGTGATAATTGAACTGCTTTTGACTGAGAAGTTGTTCCTGAAGTAAATAGCATAATAGCCATATTATCATTATCTATTTTTGCATCTAAAAAACTTCTTGCTCCATTTTTAATTAAATCTTTTCCCAATTTAATTAATTCTTTTTGTGAATAAAATTCTTCAGTTTTTTCTTCATTATCCATTGATATAAAGAATTTTATTTTTCCTATTTTCTTATCAATAACTTTTCTCATAATTTCGTCATATTTTTTAGAGAAAATAATTGCTTCCATTTCTGAACGCTCTATTAAGCTTAATAATTCATTTTCAGGCAAAGATTTGTCAAGTGGAACAACTATACCTGTACCACAAACTATTGACAAATATGCTTCTTCCCATTCATATCTGTTTTCCGAAATCACACCTATTCTTTTATCCTTTAATCCTATACTTATTAATGCTGTTCCTAAAGCATTTACTTCATCAATATATTCATCATAAGACATTGTTTTAATTTCACCAGGTGTGTTTGTTTTAAATTTGAAAGCAGTTTTTTTTCCAAATTCATTTTTAGTATTTGTTATAATTTCTTTAATATTATTAAATTTTTTTGCCTCAACTATTCTTTCGCAACCTGTATAAATTCTTTCTTTCATTTTTTTCCATCCTTTTTATTTTTATATTAACTTATCAAAAATTGTTTTTTCATATTCTTCATAAATTTGATATATGTTTATTTCTTGCAATCCCTTTTTTCTTTTATAAATTAATGCTGAACAAGTTAATGAAAAAATCTCAGAAGCTAGAACTTCTGCATCACATTTTACTATATCGCCATTATCAATTCCCTCTTGAACAATCTTTTGAATAACTTCAATGTATTCTATAACCTTTTGTTTACAAAAAACATTTCTGTTTTCATTTCCCCAAGTTTGGCTTAAAACAATTGTTAATAAGTTTTCATATTTGTAAACAGCTTTTAATTGTATTAATGCAATAGCTTTTATTTTATCTAAAACATTATCGCATTTTGAAGTTTTAATTTCTATACTATTTATTAGTAATTTCATTCCCTCTTCAATCAAAAAGTTAAAAATTTCTTCTTTGCTACTAAAATGATAATATAGTGTTCCTTTTGCTACACCTACGATTGCCGTAATTTCTTCTATACTTGTAGCATCATAACCTTTTTCTGAAAAAAGTTTTAATGAAGTTTCAAATATTTTTCTTTTTGTTTTATTCATATATTTCACCTAATAAAATAATTTTTACTAACATATTATATAAAATTTTAATACATTTTGCAACAAAAAATATCATAAACTGAATATTTAGTCAAGAAAACCTTTTAATTTTTGTTAACAAAAAAGATAAATGTAAAATTTTAAACTCTACATTTATCTTTTTATTTTATAATTTAAATTTATCTTATAAAATCATTTTGATATTTTTTCTAAAATATCTTGTTTTGAAACACCATATTTTTCTATTTCATTTATAAGTTTTTTTATTAAATTTATTTTGCTTTCTATTGTATTTTTCAAAACATCTTCCGTTTTATTTGCAATAAAAGTTCCTTTTGTTGATAATGTAACAATTACACCTTTTTGCTCTAATATCGAATATGCTTTTTTTACAGTATTAGGATTTATTCCAAGTTCTGCTGCCATATCTCTAATAGAAGGAATTTGCTCTTCTGGTTTTAATATTCCCAAAGCCACATATCTTTCTATTGTTTGAACAATCTGTTCATATATAGGCACTCTACTTTGGTAATCTAAATTTATCATAAAACCACTCCCTTCTATTAAAAACTTTCTTCATATTCTGTACTAGTAGTTTGATTTTCTAGAGTAGTATTAGTTACTGTATCAGAATAATTATCATCAAAAACGTCATATTCCTCTTTAGTTAATCTCGAGTTTTCTATTATTTCTTCAATTTTTTCAACATCATTTGTAAAATATCTTATTCCTCCTATATCTGTATCAATAATATAATAATCTTTTGTAGAATCGAAATTATTGTTTTCATCCTTCTTTATATAATCAAGTACTTTTTTATAGTTTTCTTCAGATAAGTTTCCACTATAAATTATTTCTTGATTACATATCTTTTCAAATTCAAAATATGGATTTATATATTCTTCATTTAATCTTTCAATAATCTTTTTAGAATAATTATTAGTTCCTTCTGCTACTACGTTTAACATATCAACTGGAATAGATGTTAAATTAATTTCTAAAACATTTCTCGAATGATTTGTGTAGCTATAAATTCTAATTTCATCTATATATCCTGTTCCATCATAAGTAGTACTCTTGTGAATATCTATTTCATTCTGTATACTTTGTTTTATATAGTCTATAAGATTAGCATTTGTTAGTTCAATAATTTTATCTTCTTTTTTCAATAAAAACCTATTTCTTCCTATTGCATTATACTCCAATATAGCATTAGATTTTATTTTACATTTTTCTGAAAGATTTTTAATATAATTTTCGTCTTGTAGAATTTTCTCAAGAAGCTCTATATATGAATTTGTATATAATTCAGCATCAAATTTAATTTTTCTACCATTATTAAGTGTTATTTTTAATGAAATTTTATTTGTACTTGAAAAATTAGTATTTATATCATACACATATGTTTCAACAAAATTTTCATTAACTGGTATTATATTGTCAAATATAAAATTTTTTATTTCTTCATTTTCTATTTTTGCATAGTTAGCATCATAATTAGTAGATAAATATGAATAAAATGCATCTGATAATTCCAATTCTATATTTTCTATATCTTTGGCATAAAATTCATTGTTTTTTGGTAATTTTCCATTAACGAAATTTAATCCTGAATTAATTACAACTAAAACTGCACAACATAATATAAAAGATAAAATAGTTACTTTTAATTTTATTTTTTTATTTGTAATTAAATCATAAACAAAATAATATACAAATATTAAAAATAAAATCAAAACTAATTCTGGAAACCTTATATCATCATATATTTCACTCAAAAATACTATCATTGGATATAAAGTAATTGCTTTTATTATTAAATGTATTTTCTCACTTTTAAAAGAAGCTCCAGTATTTTCCATTTTTCTTTTTTCAAATAGTTTGGTACATATTAATATATATATAATACCTAAAAATATTGTTACTATAATTGAGCTTAAATTATATACACTGCTCTCACCAAATACTCTAATAATTGTATCCATAGGAACACAATAAATAGGATTTCTTCCTTCTATAAATGTTTCTTGTGTTCCATCATTATTTATCAAAGATATTGGTTGATTCTCTAAATCACTAAAATTAACTATTCTAATAAATGGTATTAAAAATAATATTATAGCTGCGACTATTATTTGTGTAAATTTATTTCCTGAAACGGTTAATGCAAGTGAAGAAATTATAAATAAGAATATATATCCACAAGACATTACACAAAAAGCATCACTCATCATTGAAATCGAAAAAGAACTATCCTTTATTATAAGAACGTATAATGAAGCTATTAGAAAATTCACAAATTGTAATATAATTAAATATATTACCCCTACTAGCATATTAGTTAAATATATTTTTTTTCTGCTAATCGGCATTGAGTTTACAAAATCTATGCTATTTCTTTGATAAACATATCCCAATAAAACATTAGAAACTATAAAAGGTATTATGAACATTCCAATTAGATTTGCACCAATTAAGACATTCATATTATATGGAGTTGATAGACTATTGTCATAATTATATAAGAAAAATAATGTAATTATAGGCATTGCAATTAACATTATTGCAAGTATTCCTCTTGACTTTTTTATGTTTTGAAAAGCATATTTTCCACTAAATAACTTGGTTAAACTCATAGCCAATTACCTCCATTTCATATATAAATATTTCTTCTAGAGTAAGAGATAAGAAGTCTAAAATAATTGGATTCTTTTCTTTAAGTTTATTTTCAACTTCTTCCTTATCTCCTTTAAATATCATTGTTGCAACACTTCCAACTTTTTTAAAAGAAATTGGATTTAATTCTTTGAAAGTTTCTTCATTAAAATCTTCTTTTAATGAAATTTGAACTTTAAACATATTGGTTTTTAATGTATCAATATCACTCTCAAATAAAACTCCACCTTTATATAAAACACCTAAATTATCACAAATATCTTCTAGTTCTCTTAAATTATGACTAGTCATTATTATTGTTGTATTATTGGTTGACATGTGTTTTGCAAGTATTTTTTTCATTAAGTTTCTTACTACAGGATCTAATCCATCAAAAGTTTCGTCAAAAAACAAATATTCTGCATTTGTTGCTAATATACAAATTAATGCACATTGTCTTTTCATACCTTTTGAAAAAGTATCTAATTTAATATTCATATTAAGTTTTAAAATTTCTGCTAATTCTTTTAAATAATTCATATCAAACTTTGGGTACATTGCTTGATAATACTTAGCCATATCTGTTAAGGTATATCCTGGAACAATATATAAATCATCTGGTAAAAAAGCTAATTTTTGTTTTATCTTTTCATTATTTTCAACCTCTTCACCATCAATAAGAATCTCTCCCGAATCTTTTCTAAAAACATCATTTATTATTCTTAAAAGTGTTGATTTTCCTGCCCCATTAGCTCCTATCAATCCATAAATTGAATTTGTTTGAATATTGCAATTTAAATTTTCTAAAACTTTCTTTTTTCCGAAAAGTTTTATTCACATTGCTAATTTTTATCATAGTTACCTCCTATAAATATTTTTTCTTAAAGTACTTACTCTTAACTGTTTTTTCATTATATTAGTAGTAAACTTTTCAAAAAATACATTTGTATTATTTGTACTAGTACAATTATAATAATATTTTTAATATTAGTCAATAATTTTTTATAAATTTCTTATTATACAAAAAATAATCGATACATAAATATCGATTATTTTTTTCTATTTTACAAATTATAATTACATAGTTTTATTTAAAATTAAATTTTTGTGATGTCTATCGGTGTTAAATCTGCTTCTGTTATTTCATTTTCTATTGCTTGATATAATGCATTTACAGTATCTAAAGAAGTGAAACATGGAATTTTGCATTCTACAGCCATTCTTCTAATTCTAAAACCATCTCTATTTGACTGTTTTCCTTTTGTAGGAGTATTTATAACAAAATTAATTTTTCCTGATTCTATTAAATCAATTATACTATTTTTTCCTTCCCACAATTTTTCTATAACTGTTGATTCTACATTATGCGCTTTTAAGAAATTTGCTGTTCCATAAGTTGCATAAATTTTAAAACCTTGCTTTGCAAATTTTTTAGCAATAGGTAACATTTCTTCTTTATCTTTATCTCTAACTGTTATTAAAATTGCTCCTTCTGTTGAAACATTAGCACCACTACCTATAAATGCTTTTAACACAGCATTTTCAAATTTTTTAGATACGCCAAGTACTTCTCCAGTTGATTTCATTTCTGGACCTAAACTTGTATCTGCATTTTTAATTTTCTCAAAAGAAAATACTGGCATTTTAACACATATGTAATCACTCTTTTTATATAATCCTGTTCCGTATTTCATATCTTTTAATTTTTTACCTAAAATTACATTTGTTGCAATATCTATCATAGGTAAATTAGTAACTTTACTAATATAAGGAACTGTTCTACTTGAACGTGGATTTACTTCAATTATATAAACTTTTCCTTCACTAATTATAAATTGAATATTTAATATTCCTATTACATTAAGTTCTTTTGCTATTTTTTCTGTATATTCTATTATTGTTTTTTCATGTTTTGGCTCTACATTTTGTGTTGGATAAACTGAAATGCTATCTCCAGAATGTACTCCTGCTCTTTCTAGGTGTTCCATTATACCTGGAATTAAAATATCCTCTCCATCACAAATTGCATCAACTTCAACTTCTTTTCCTAATATGTACTTATCTACTAGTATCGGATGCTCTTGTTCTATTGTATTTATTTCATTTACATATTCTTCTATTTCTTTATCATCATAAGCTATAGCCATGCCTTGACCACCAAGAACATAAGATGGTCTTACTAAAACAGGATATCCTAATTTATTAGCAACTTTTTTAGCCTCTTCAACTGTATATATTGTACTTCCTTTTGGTCTTAAAATTCCACAGTTATTTAATGCTTCATCAAACTCTTTTCTATCTTCAGCTCTATCCATATCAACTTCTTGTGTTCCCATTATCTTAACACCCATATCAGATAAAGCTTTGGTTAATTTTATTGCTGTTTGACCACCAAATTGAACTATTGCACCATCTGGTTTTTCAACATTTACTATATTTTCAACATCCTCAGCTGTTAATGGTTCAAAATATAGTTTATCTGCAATATCAAAATCTGTACTAACCGTTTCAGGATTATTATTTACAATTATTGTTTCATATCCTTGTTTCTTTAATGCCCAAACACCATGAACACTACAATAATCAAATTCTATACCTTGGCCAATCCTTATTGGTCCAGATCCTAAAACCATAATTTTTTTCTTTTTAGAAAGTTTTTCCTCATTTTCATCATCATAACTTGAATAATAATATGGTGTTTTAGCTTCAAATTCTGCACTACAAGTGTCAACCATTTTAAAGTTAGCAATAATACCATTTTTATTTCTTAAATCTTTTATTTCTTTTTCTGTTTTTCCAGAAAGTTTTGCAATCACTTTATCTGTAAATCCCATCTTTTTAGCTTTCTCTAACATTTTAGGATTCATCTTATTTAAAGTTAATTCATTCTCCATTTTTATTAATTTATAAACAATTCCTATAAAAAATCTATCTATAGTCGTAATTTCATGAATTCGTTCTACTGAAATTCCTTTTCTTATAGCTTCAGCTATTACAAAAATTCTTTCATTATCAACAACCTTTAACATTTCTTCAAGTTCTTCTTTTTCTAAATCTTTTAATTTATCTAAACTTAAATAATCAACATTTTCTTCTAAAGAACGTATTGCTTTCATAAGTCCTGCTTCTAAGCTTGGTGCAATAGCCATAACCTCTCCTGTTGCTTTCATTTGTGTTCCTAAAGTTCTATTTGCTGTTAAAAATTTTTTAAATGGCCATTTTGGTATTTTAACAACCACATAATCCAAAACTGGTTCAAAACAAGCATAAGTTTTTCCTGTTACTTCATTTTTTATTTCATCTAAGGTATATCCTAGAGCAATTTTACTTGCAACTTTTGCAATTGGATATCCTGTAGCTTTTGATGCAAGAGCAGAAGAACGGCTTACTCTTGGGTTAACTTCTATAACAGCGTATTCAAAACTATCTGGTTTTAATGCAAATTGAACATTACATCCCCCTTCAATTTTTAAGGCTGATATAATTTTCAAAGCTGAAGTTCTTAACATTTGATATTCTTTATTAGCTAAAGTTTGAGTTGGAGCAACAACTATACTGTCTCCCGTATGTACACCAACTGGATCTATGTTTTCCATACTACAAATTGTAATAACATTTCCTTTTCTATCTCTCATTACCTCAAATTCAATTTCTTTCCAACCTGTAATACATTTTTCCACTAATATTTCATTTACTCTAGACATTCTTATACCAGAACCAGCTATTTCTTCAAGTTCTTCCATAGTATACGCTATACCACCACCAGTTCCTCCTAAAGTATAAGCAGGTCTTATAATAACAGGCAATCCAATTTCTCTGGTAAATTCTACAGCATCTTCAACTGTATGCACAACTTTACTTGCTATACAAGGTTCATTTATAGATTCCATCATATCTTTAAAACATTGTCTATCTTCAGCATTTCTTATTCCATCTACACCAGTTCCTAAAAGTCTAACCTTTTTCTGTTTTAAAAATCCACTTTCTTCAAGTTCCATAGCTAAATTAAGACCTGTTTGTCCTCCTAAATTCGGAAGAATACTATCTGGTTTTTCAATTTCAATTACTTTTTTAACAGTTTCCACAGTAAGAGGTTCTATATAAATTTTATCAGCCATATTTTTATCTGTCATTATTGTAGCTGGATTTGAATTAATTAAAACAACTTCAATTCCTTCTTTTTTTAATTCTCTACAAGCTTGTGTTCCAGCATAGTCAAATTCAGCAGCTTGTCCAATTATAATAGGTCCTGAACCTATAACTAATACTTTTTTTATATTCTTATTTTTTGGCATCTTTTCTCTCCTTTACTAAATCTAAAAATTCATCAAATAAGTACTCTGTATCTTCTGGTCCTGGACATGCTTCTGGATGATATTGAACAGTAAAAATATTTTTATTTTTATATCTTAATCCTTCAACAGTTCCGTCATTCAAATTTATATGAGAAACTTCTGCGATTTTTTTATCTACACTTTCTTCTACTATATAATATCCATGGTTTTGTGAAGTTATATGCACTCTATCCTGTTTTAAATCTTTAACAGGATGATTTGCACCTCTATGACCATATTTTAATTTGGCTGTTTTAAATCCATTTGCAAGCCCCATAAGTTGATGTCCTAAACAAATTCCAAATATTGGTATATCTGTATTATATAATTTTTTTACATTTTCAATTTGATATGTGCAATCCTCTGGGTCACCAGGTCCATTTGAAAGCATTATTCCATCTGGATTCATATCTATCACTTTTTCTGCTGGAGTTGTAGCAGGAAAAATAGTCACTTCAAGACCTCTTTTTAATAAAGAATTTACAATATTATGTTTAAAACCATAATCCATTAATGCTATTTTTATTTCTCTTCCTTTACCGTAAACTTTAATTTCTCTTGTTGTTACTTTTTCAATAGGTTTATTTATTCTATAATTATTTATTTTTTCCATTATTTCTTTCATGTTATTGATATTTGAAGTAACATATCCTTTCATAGTTCCCTTATCTCTTAATATTTTTGTTAATTTTCTAGTATTTATTCCAGCAAGACCTGGAACTTTATAGTCTCTTAAAAATTTGTCTAAATTAAATTTACTTCTAAAGTTACTTTCAAATTCAGCAAGTTCATGAACAAAAAGTGCTTTAGCCCAAATATTATCAGACTCATAATCTTCTGGTATAATTCCATAATTACCTATTAATGGATATGTCATTACTATACCTTGTCCAGTATATGAAGGATCTGTAAGTGTTTCAACATATCCTACCATCGACGTATTAAAAACTACTTCACATGCTGTATCTACATTATAGCCAAATCTTTCACCTTCAAAAACTTCACCATTTTCTAGTACTAAATATCCTACCATATTCCTATCCTTTCTTTTAACAAATTATGTTATTTTCAAAAAAAAACACTAAATAAATTAGTGTTTAAATTGAATAATATTTAAAATTGAAAATGTAAATAAAACTATCAAAAATAGTTTTAGATGTTAAATATGTTATATTTTTAATTTTTTTATAATTTTTAAAATTTAACATTTTATCCTAAAATTCCTCTCATTTATTTACATTGTTTAATATTTTACTATATTTTTATACAAAAATCAAGTATATTTTTATAGATAAAATTCTCTTATTTCACAATTTTTCATAACATTTTTTGTTGGCTCTCCTTCTTCAGGTAAACCTTCAAAATATGCACTAATTGCTACACTCACTCCACCATGAATCACTAATAATACAGTTTTTTCTTCATATTGTTTATTCATCTTAAGTTCATCAAGAAATTCGAAAACTCTTCCAAAAAAATCTTGTATATTCTCAGCTTTTTCATACTTTATGTTTTTGCTGTAAGTCCAAAAATCCGGAAATTTAAATATCTCTTTTGTTAATCCTTCAAACTCACCATAATCTCGTTCTTTTAATCTATCATCAAAAATAATATCAATATCTCTACCATCTCTTACTATTTCTGCAGTTTGTTTTGTTCTTGTTAATGGAGAAGAAATTATTAAATCTATTTTTTCATTTTTTAATTTTTCTGCTGTTATTTTAGCTTGAGATTTTCCTTCTTCATTAAGTTCAATATCTGCTAAACCTTGCACTTTATTTAAATCATTCCAATTTGTTCTTCCATGTCTTACAACTAAAATTTTCATATATTTTATGTATGATATATTTAATAATTCAAATATATACTCTCCTTTCTAAAAAATTTAATAATAACTTTTAAATTACAATAAACATTATAATATAATTTTTTTAAAAAATCAAAAAAGCCACAATTAACTGTGGCTTTTATTTTACATATTATTGTTTTAATTGTTTCATTACTTCTTCTGCAAAATTTTCTTCTTTTTTCTCTATTCCTTCACCTTTTTCAAATCTAGCAAATCTTACAATTTCAGCACCTTTGCTTTTTATTAAATCTCCAACTTTTATACTTGAATCTTTAACAAATTCTTGATCTAATAAACAAATTTCTGAATAGAATTTTCCAATTCTACCTTGAACCATTTTCTCTGCTATTTCTGCTGGTTTACCTTCGTTCATAGCTTGAGCTTTTAAAACTTCCATCTCTTTTTCAACTCTATCAGCAGGTACTGCTGTTCTATCTAGATATTCTGGTCTAGCTGCTGCTATTTGCATACAAATATCTTTTGCAAGTTCAGAATCTCCTTTTGCAAAATCAACTAAAACTGCTATCTTTCCAGCACCATGTATATAACTTTCTACTAAACCTTTAGATTCAAATCTTTCAAATCTTCTGATTGTCATATTTTCTCCAATAGTAGCTATTTTTTCTGTTAAAACTTCTTTAACTGTTTTTCCTGTTTCTTTGTAAGCTGTTTCTAATAAAGCTTCTACATCAGCAGGATTTTTTGTAGCAACTATTTCAGCTATATCATTTACAAATTCAACAAATTCAGCATTTTTAGCAACAAAATCTGTTTCAGCATTTACTTCAACAACAGCACCAACTTTTTTATCTTCTGTTACATAAGTTGCAACAAGACCTTCAGCTGCTATTCTTCCAGATTTTTTAGCTGCTTTAGCTATTCCTCTTTCTCTTAATAAATCTGCTGCTTTATCCATATCTCCATCTGTTTCTGTTAAAACTTTTTTGCAGTCCATCATTCCTGCACCTGTTTTTTCTCTTAATTGTTTTACTAATTCTGCAGTTATCATTTTGCTACCTCCTATTATTTAAAATTAGGGCGTACTTACCTTAAGTAATAGCGCCCTTATAGTATTATTTATTATTCTTCAACTTTTTCTTCTGAAGCTGCTACTTCTTCAATATCTGTAGCTTCTTCTGAAGCAACTATTTCTTCCATCTCTGAAGATACTTCAGCATCTTCACCTTGTCTTCCTTCTATAACTGCATTAGCCATAACATCTGCTATTAATTTAACAGCTCTTATAGCATCATCATTTCCAGGTATAGCATAGTCAACATCTTCTGGATTACAGTTTGTATCAACTAATCCAACAACTGGTATTCCTAATTTTTTAGCTTCTAATACAGCTATTCTTTCTTTTTTAGGATCTACTACAAACATAACTCCTGGCATTTCTTTCATTTCTTTAATTCCACCAAGATTTTTTTCTAGTTTTTCCATTTCATTTTTTAGTCCAATAACTTCTTTTTTTGGTAGAACATCAAATGTTCCATCTTCAGCCATTGTTTCTAAATCTTTTAATCTTTGAATTCTTCCTTGAATTGTTTTAAAGTTTGTAAGCATACCACCTAACCATCTTTGGTCTACATAGTACATGTTACATTTTTGAGCAGCCTCTTTAATACATTCTTGAGCTTGCTTTTTAGTTCCTACAAAAAGGATTGATTTTCCTTCTTCTGATTGTTCTTTGATGAATTTGTAAGCTTCATCTAATTTTTTTGATGTTTTTTGTAAATCGATTATATGGATTCCATTTCTAGCTTGAAAAATATATTCAGCCATTTTAGGATCCCATCTTCTTGTTTGATGTCCAAAATGAACACCTGCTTCAAGTAATTGTTTCATTGCAACTACTGCCATTTTAAATTCCTCCTTATTTGTTTTTCCTCCATAGATGTCCACATTTTAAACAACTATTTTCTAGCACAATTTAAAACTCTATCTATGTGTGTTATTTTATAACTCTGTTATTATATCAGCTTTTATCTTAAATTGCAACACTTTTTTTATTTTATTTGATAATTTTTTCAAATTTTTCTATGCTTTTATTTTTTATTTTATTTATAAATTTCTAGTTGTTGTTTAAACATTACTCCATCTTTAGTTGTATATAAATCTAAGTCCATATCTTTACTTAAAATATCTCTTATTTTCCATAATCCAAGGCCTGAATTACCTTCTTTAGTTGTAAAATTCTTCTCAAAAATTTTATTAGTATCTACATTTTTATTGTTATATGTATTTTCGATTATTATTAAATTTCTATTTTTTCCTTCTTCTTTTACAAATTGCACATTTACTATCTTTTCTTCACATTCACTTGTAGCTTCTATTGCATTGTCTAGCAATATTCCTATCATTCTTGATAATACATAGGATTTCTCTTTAAATTTGTCTAAGCTAACCATAATATCAATATTCATATTTATATTATTTTCTTCTGCTCTCTTATATTTATTTAACAGTACACCATATATAGCTGGATTTTCAGTACCTTTATTATTTAAAAGATCTATAGAATTCATACAATTACACTCTTTAAGTAATCCACTAAAATATTTTTGTAAGGCAGTCATATCATTTACCATAATATAACCATCTATCGCTTGAATTATATTATTAAAATCATGTTTAAAACATCTTGTATAATCATTTACTTCTGATAAATTTTTATTTTTTTCTTCTAAAATATCAATTTTTATTTTATTTATTATCGCTTCTCTCCTACTAAAAATTCCATATATTGATATTAAAAAAATTGATATAGTTGATATAATATTGTAGAAAACATATTTATTGCTATTTTCCTGAAGCATTGTTTTCATTTCTAACATTTCAATAATTGCTATCACTATTCCCATAATTGAAATAATGATACTAAATAAATCTCTTTTTCTAAAATTTTTAATAATCTCTTTACTATAGATACTATTTTCTAATTTCATCTTTTGTAATCCTCCAAAAATATTAATTTATTATTTTGACCTTTTTAATCTTAGTATATTTTTTATGTTTTTTCAACACAATTCATCATACATATTTCGACCAATTTCGTTTGTTTTTCCTTGATTTTTCTAACTTATATTTTTAAGTTATTTAAAAATATTATAATCAAAACCTTATATTACCTCCGTTTCTTTCAAAAATTTAAAGCATTACTAGAATAACATAGAAAAGTGAGTTTGTGTCAAAAAGTGATGAAAAGTGATGAATTTTTATACATATTTTTTTCTTAAAATTTATACATTCTTTTTATTTCAACACTTACGCTCATTAATTTTTTTATTCAAATTTATAGAAATTATGACTAATTTATAAAAATAAAAAATAAATTGAATCTTTTTAAAAACAACATCAATAAAATTTTAGATATTTGGAAAAATACTCTACTTTAGAATTTAATTTTTGTTTTTACGTAAACCAAAAACCACTTTTCGCCAATTTGATTTTTCTGGTTTATGTCATAATAAAAAATTATATTGAAATTCAATTTTGAATTTTTAGGAGTTTGCTAATTCCATATATATATAACAATAGTATTTGGAATTAGTATTGATACAGAGATATGAATAAAAAAAGTCAACAACATTTTCTATGGAAAGGTGGATATTTCAAAATGAAAAATTTTAAGCGGTTTATCTCGTTACTCTTAGTTTTCGTATTTAGTATGGCTATTTCTGTACCTGCTTTTGCAGCTGAAACTGAGCCTACAATTCCAGATGTAGAAAAACATACCATTGAAATTATGTTAGACCCTGGAGAAAGTATTGATAACGAAAGTGGTATCACTCCGTATATATGGGGACAAACAGATACTTTTATGAACAATGTTTGTTATACAAACTCTTTTTGGGTTCCAGACCAATATTTTGCATACGAAGTTATTGCAGGTAATGAGTATTCTCAGCCCTGTAATATACCATTTACTGTGCAATTAATTACATTATCTGGCACTCCTATAGCATCACTACCAGTAATAGCACACGGAGGAAATTTCAAAGCAGATTGGATTTCTGTAAACCCAAATTCCGAATATAGATTTAGAGTTATAAATGATACATCCGCAAAACTTCATATAATTATCACATATTATTCTTGGTAATATTTTAGTTTTTCTCTGTATCAAAATGGCTAGGTTCCCCTAGCCATTTATATTCTTCTTTAAATACAACATTAATTCATCTTTTTGATTTTTAGAGTACTTTACTTTTAATTTAGAACTATATAATTCAATATCCTTTGGCAATCTTATTGAAAACATGAGTTTATTTTTATACAGTTCAAGATTATCATCAGCATAATACTTATTTCCATACATATCTTCTAAATACATATTACTTTTACTTAAATCTACATTATCTGTTTCTATTCCATTAATTAATAACTCTACTTTCAATTTAGAATGTTCTACTTTTATATCATATTCTTTAATTAGTTCTTCAGAATTTTCAAAATATGCATCTACCTTTTCAATGTTATAATCGTTATCAATTTTTTCTACTTCGATTTCAAAGTTCCAGTTACCTTTAACTAAACTAGACTGTTCTGGACTATTTATTTCAATAGAATTAATATTTATCTGTATTTTCTTTATATCATTAAATACTGTATTTATATTTTCAAATTTACTTAAGAGTATTATAGAATTTGAGTCTATTTTTTTTCTTTCAGTTTTAAATAATATATCTATATAATTATTTTCACAATCAAACATTAAATTATTATTATCATCTCTTATACTAAAATTATTTAAATATAAATCCTCAAATTCTTTTTCTGTATTTACATTAAAAGCAATATACAATCTTTGCTCATCAAACAGTATATAATCGACTTTAATTTTTATACCATTGCATTCCACATAATCCATATCTATATTTTGAATATAACCTTCTTCTATCGCAAGAGACATGCTTTCATTCATATTGTAGAAGATTTTAGCAAAAAAGTTTTCCCAATCACCTGCAAAAGTTAAACTAGAAATAATGATAAAACAAAGAAAAATAGCAGCAATTTTTTTATGATATAAAAGTTTAAGTTTTGTGTTTTTAAATGTACTATTTTTATTTTCAACAAGTCTAACTTTAGAATTCTCATTAGTAGTCTTATAGTATTCTTTATCCATAATAATTTTTAAATTATCTTTAAATTCTTTAGATAATTTAGCTTCGTTTATTTTCTTTTTAGTTTCATTCACTCTATTTTTAAAATCTTCCACTAAACTCACCTCCTAGCTGTACAAGTTTTCTCACCATTTCTCTTGCTCTTTTCAATCTAGTTTTAACATTTGCTTGACTTATTTTCAATATTTTACTAATTTCAGAAATTTTAAAATTATCTATATAAAATAATTCGAAAACTACTCTATATTTTTCTTTTAATTTGTCTAAGGAATATCTTAAAAGTCTGTCATCTGTATTTGCTTCTAATAAATTACAATCTGCTAATGGTACTGTATTTTTTCTTTTAGCTGATTTATTTTCATTGTAACACAAATTTATTGTTACTCTAATTAGCCAACACTTTTCATGATTTTTATCCTCAAATATCCCGTTTTCTTTAATATGATTTATATAAGTTATAAAAACATCTTGAACAATATCTTCTGCAAAACTTTTATTTTCCAGATGACCAAGTGCTATACGATATATCATATCAGCATATTCGTTAATTATTTTCTGTGAATCAAATATCTCGTTCATAATTTTTCCTTAAATTTTTTTCCTTTTTTTAAAAATTTTTGTCACCTTTTGACTAGCTGAGTTGTTTTATAAGTGTGGAGGTATATAAAATGTATAAAATAATAATTTATCATAACGATTTAGAATCAATAAGAAATGTATGTAATAATCTTTTCTTTAAATATCGTAACTTAAAAATTATGGGAGTTGCAATAACAGAAATAGAATTTTTTGACATGTGTAATAAAATAAAACCACATATTATTCTCACCTCACAAAATCTTTTAAGTAATCCTAATATAAATAAATTTCTTTCAAAAATTGAAAATAAAATTATTCTTTGCAAAAATAAAGAAAAATTTAGGAATTCTAAACATACACTTTATATAAGTCAACAAGCAGATTATTGCTCTGTTCAAAAAGATTTTGATACATTCCTTCTAAATGTAGATGAGATACACATGCATAAAAAAATTCATAAATTGCTAGAAAGATTTGGTTTTGATTTCAAATTAACTGGTACTAATTACTTATTTGATGCAATTATTTACTCTGTAATTCATAAAGATGAATACTTATTTGAAAATTTAGAAAAAAATATTTATCCTTATGTTGCTAAAAAATTTAATGTTAGTATTGGTAATGTTAAATGGTCTATTGTGCGTTCAATAAACAATATGAACTCTAATTTTAATAATATTAATTCACCTAAATTTCCAGAAAAAATTACTTGCAAATCATTAATTACAGAAGTCGTAAACCGTATTAAATAATTTATTATTTTTCCGTAAATCATTATACAATTTTATATATTTTCAAAGAAATTTTGTATTCATAATAACACAACTTACATTTCTTTGTTATTATACTAATCGTAAAATGCAACAACTAACCCTGTTGCACTTTTTTATTACACTTTTAATTAAATGAATATAATTTTTATAATAATATAATACATTTATTTGATAATATTTTCAACAAGCATATAATAATAATTTATCAAAATTATATAATCAAAAAAAGCACTCTAACTACTTCGACTATTAGAATGCTTTTTCAAAATTAAATTTTTATAAACTTAAAATTTAGTAATACATCTTTATAAATTTAAAATTGTATCTATATCCTTATCTCCTCTTCCAGATAAATTAACAATTATACAATCATCTTTTTTATAATTTTTAGCAATTTTTATTGCATAAGCTATTGCATGACTACTTTCTAAAGCCGGTATTATTCCTTCTTCTCTGGTTAAAATTTTAAATGCCTCTATCGCCTCTTTATCTGTTATACTATCGTATTTGACTCTATTTATTTCTCTTAAATATGCATGTTCTGGACCTATTCCTGGATAATCAAGACCAGAAGAAATAGAGTATGCTTCACTTACATTATTATTTTCATCTTGCATAAAATATGTTTTCATTCCATGCAATATTCCAATTTTTCCATTATACATAGCTGAAGCATGTTTTCCAGTTTCCAATCCTTCACCTGCACCTTCAACACCATAAATATCTACATCTTGTTCTTTTATAAAATCTGCAAATAACCCTATACTATTACTACCACCACCTACACAAGCAATAATAGCTTTAGGAAGTTTTCCTTCTTGCTCAATCAATTGTTTTTTAGCTTCTTCACCTATTATTTTTTGAAAATATCTCACCATTTCTGGATAAGGAGCTGGACCAACAGCAGAACCAATTAAATAAAAAACATCTTTGTTATTTAATAAATATTCAAAAGCTTCATCAACAGCATCTGCTAATACTCCCTGCCCTCTTGTAACAGATTTTACTTCTGCACCAAGCAATTTCATTTTATCTACATTTACTTTTTGTTTCTTTATATCAGCTTCTCCCATAAATATCGTACATTTCATTTTAAATAAGCTACATACTGTTGCAGTAGCAAGGCCATGTTGCCCCGCTCCAGTTTCAGCTATAATATGTGTTTTTCCCATTCTTTTAGCAAGTAAAATTTGACCAATAGCATTATTTATTTTGTGTGCTCCTGTATGATTTAAATCTTCTCTTTTTAAATAAATTTTTGCACCTCCACAATATTTTGTAAAATTTTCTGCATAATATAAAGGGCTAGGTCTTCCAACATATTGTTTTAAATAATAAATATATTTGTTTTTAAAATTTTCATCTTTAATTGCTTTATTAAATTCTTTCTCAATATTCTCTAATTCCTTTTTTAGGTCTTGTGGTACATATTGACCACCAAAATTTCCATAATTCATAATAATAAATACCTTCTTTCTTTAAAATTATTTTTTTATTTTTTGATAAATTCCAATGCCATTCACTTTCCATATATACCACCACCTCCTTTTTTTGTAATATACTATTTGAATTTTGTTTTCCTTTCCATTAATTTTATATTCTATAAATTTAATTTTTCTAAAATAAAAAATACATGTATGAACAAAATCCAAACTTAATTTTACTCATACATGTATTTTCCTCTAAATTTATTCTAATTTATAGACACTACAAAACTGTATGAGTATTTATTACCCATACATTCCACCAATTATTTAATTTTACATTAAATAAATTTCTCATAGTGACCTCTTTTTATTTCTTATTTTTTAATAGTATATACAAGAAATTAATAAAATGTCAATGTTTTTTGGTAAAAAAATAAATTTTACTATTTTGTGGCAAATTGAAAAAATATTTTTAAAAAAAAGCAAAAAAACTATTGACATCTAATTTCTTAGATAGTATAATAACTCTTGTCAGTTGAAAAACTGATTGCCAGTTAAATGCAGATGTGGCGGAACTGGCAGACGCACAGGACTTAAAATCCTGCGGGACTTATACTCCCGTGCCGGTTCGATTCCGGCCATCTGCACCAAAAAGAGATGAATTTAAACCAAATTCATCTCTTTTTATTTTTGATTAAAATATAATTATTTGTTTTCAAACACATTATCTAAATCAAATTTTTTATTTATAAATTTGCTTACTAAATTACAAACTAATATCATTAATATTACCTTTATTAACATCAAAGGATTTGTTAAACAATCAACCAAGCTAGTTCCTAAAAATCCCCAGAAAAGAATAATAATTGTTTTTCCAAAAAGAAGTGCATAAAAATATTTCTTCTTTGGAATTTTTGATAATCCCGCAGCTAAATTAACAAAAAATGATGGCGTTAATGGTATAGATATTATTAATACTAATTTTGAAAAAGACATCTTATCTATCATATTCATAAATTTAGTTAAACCAGACTTATTTTTTATAAATTTTTGAAATAACGGATTTAATCCAACTCTACATAATAAAAATGTTAGAAAACATCCTACAATAGTACAACAATATGAAACAATACAGCCAAAAATATTTCCCATTGTTAATAAATTTATAGTTACAAATACACATAATGGTAAAAATGCAAAAATTGCTTCTAAAACGATGAGTAATGAACTTAAAAGAGGTGCCCACATTCCTGCATTTAATAAAAATGTATTCAAACTTTCATTTAATTCATTAAATGTTTCTAATATTTCCATCTATTCTCCTTAAGTATAGAGTAGCTAAAAAATAGCTACTCTATTATTTTCTATATCTAAAATACTAATTTTTCTTCAACATATTTTGCAACATCTTCTATTTTGATTCTTATTTGTTCCATTGTATCTCTATCTCTTACTGTTACGCAACCATCTTCTAAAGTATCAAAATCTATTGTTACACAATATGGTGTTCCTATTTCATCTTCTCTTCTATATCTTTTTCCAATGCTTCCTGACTCATCATAATCACACATAAAATGTTTTGAAAGTTCTGTATAGACTTCATCAGCTTTTTCAGATAATTTTTTAGAAAGTGGAAGAACTGCTACTTTGTATGGTGCTAAAGCTGGATGCAATTTTAAAACTGTTCTTACATCACCTTCTGCAATTTCTTCCTCATAATAACTATTACATAAGAAAGCAAGAGCTACTCTATCTGCTCCAAGTGATGGTTCTATACAATATGGTACATATCTTTCATTAGTTTCAGGATCTAAGTAATTCATATCTTCTTTTGAGTGATTCATATGTTGTGTTAAATCAAAGTTAGTTCTATCTGCTATACCCCATAATTCTCCCCAACCGAATGGAAAAGCAAATTCTATATCTGTTGTTCCATTACTATAATGTGACAATTCTTCTTTTGAATGATCTCTTAGTCTAATATTTTCTTCTAACATACCTAAGCTTAATAACCAATTTTTGCAGTAATCTTTCCAATATGCATGCCACTCTAAATCAGTTCCAGGTCTGCAGAAAAATTCAAGTTCCATTTGTTCAAATTCTCTTGTTCTAAATGTGAAATTTCCTGGTGTAATTTCATTTCTAAAAGCTTTTCCTATTTGTGCAATTCCCATTGGAAGTTTTCTTCTTGTTGTTCTCATTACATTTTTAAAGTTTACAAATATACCTTGTGCTGTTTCAGGTCTTAAATAAATTTCTGCTTTTGCATCTTCTGTTACACCTTGAAAAGTTTTAAACATTAAATTAAATTTTCTTATCTCTGTAAAATTATGTGCTCCACAATTTGGACAATTTATATTATTATCATCCATAAATTTTATCATTTCTGAATCAGACATACCATCTGCTATCATATCTTTTCCATTTTCATGTGCCCATTCTTCTATAAGTTTATCTGCTCTATGTCTTGTTTTACACTCTTTACAATCTATTAATGGATCAGAAAATCCTCCAACATGTCCTGATGCTACCCAAACTTCTGGATTCATTAATATTGCTGCATCTAATCCGACATTATATTTATTCTCTTGTACAAATTTTTTCATCCATGCTTTTTTTACATTATTCTTTAATTCCACTCCTAGTGGACCATAATCCCATGTATTCGCAAGTCCTCCATAAATTTCTGAACCAGGATAAACATATCCTCTTGTCTTACATAAGTTTACAATTTTTTCCATTGATTCTACCATAATTAAACCCTCCTCTTTATAATTTTATGAAGATATGGCTTTCTTCATATAAATTTACTAAGGACATTTACAAAACAAAAAGCTTACATCCTTAGCATAAAGCTAGGGACGTAAGCTATCTTACGCGGTTCCACCCTAATTGGTATTTTATACCCACCTTCATTAATATTGCTCCAAAGCTCCAAAACATATTATTAATTATTTGTTTCTCACTATCACAAATTCACTTTAAATTAATTTCCTTATATGTTCCCTCTTTTTCATCGCAATTAATATATTTATGTTATTTATTTTACATCACTTAAGGTAATATGTCAACCAAATTTTGAAAAAATATTTTTTATACTTTGTTTGTAATTATATTAAAATTTATTCGATATTTTATTTGCACTATTACTATATTTTTATATCATCAAATGTTTTATATTCTTCTATTTCTTTATTTTCCATATCTATTTTTGAGCGTTTATTATTTTCTTTTCTAATTCTTATTACTTTTATTGGATTCTTTTCAAATAAACCATTTAAATCTCTTGGGTCGTCATCAAAAAATATTCCATTTTTATAATCTAAACTTAAATTAAATTTATATTCAGAAGTAATTATTATAGAATTAAAATATTTTGCAATTCCTGAACCAATAATTTTTTTCATTTGATAATCATGATTTTTTTTATCGGGTATATAAGTTAGTATATACAATTTATTATTATTTTTATACAATTTTTCTACAAATCTTCTTGCGTCTTCAAAAACAATACTTTCTCCGCTATATATTGCATTATTTAAATCTTCTAAAACTTTATTCTTATCTGATTTAAATTTTTCTGCCATTTCTTCTGCAAAATTAAAAATATTTCCAGTTGTAGAATTAAAATTCTCTTTAGCATATTTTTTTAAATCTTCTAAGTTTTTTCCTGTTTTATTGTAAATTGAATTTACTATAGCATTTAGCATAACTTCTGTAAGCTTTGCAGTTTCATATAATGTATTATCAAAATCAAAATAATAATTCATATTTTCCTCCAAGTTAATTGATTATAATATATTAATATCATAATTAATAATATATATCAATAATATATAAATATAAAATAAAGTAAAATATAATTTTTTTGTTGAATTTTGTAAAAAATATTATGTTAATTGTTTTTGAAATTATGCAAACAATTTTTGCACAAATTCTTTCTGTGGATAATGTGGATAACTCTGTGAATAACTATAATATCTACATTTTTTCGACATATTTTATTCACAATACTTTATTGCTGTGGAAAATTATTTTTTTATTTTTATTCTTTATGTGTACGGTATATCTGTTTGGTTTACATTCTGTTTATTCCTTGCTTTTTCTGGTTTTGTTTTAATTTTGTCATGAAGTAAATTATTCTAGATTTTTTATTTTTTTACTTCACATTTTGTCTAATTTATGTTATATTATAAAAATAAATTAGATTGTGGAAAACTTTCTGAAAGGATATTACTTACATGAAAAACTTTTTTAAAAATTTAAAAAATAAATTGAAAAAATACAAAAAAAATATAAAAATGAAAGTACATAAAATTTCAAATAATATAAAAAAATTTTTGAAAAAAATTTTTAAAAAAATAAAGAAAAAACTAACACCTAAACTAAAACCTTTAATAAATTTATTTTCAAAAATTGCAACTAAACTTCATTTAGTAGATTTATATCATTTTACAAAACTAGATAAACTTTTTAATATTTTAAAAGAAAATCGCAAACAAATTTTTAAAAAAATATTTATATTAATTTTCATTCCAATAATAATATACTTATACTGTCAATTATTTTGTAATGGAAAATTAATTTTTGAAAAAGAAAGAATGCAATTAAATTTTATATTCATATATTTTATTATATGTTTTTTTTATTGCTTTGTTGGAAAAATAAAAATTAGTTTATATTTATCTATGTGTTTAACTCTTATCATAGGAATAGTAAATCATTTTATAACAGCTTTTAGAGGAACACCACTGGTACCATGGGATATTTTCTCACTAAATGTTGCTCTAACAGTTCTTCCAACTTTTAAATTTACTTTTACTAAAAAATTTTTGCTTGGAATTTTATTATTTATAATTGGAATTTTAGTTCTAAAAAAAGTAAAAATTGATAGTTTTAAAAATAATAAAATAAAAATCATATATCGTGTTACAGTTTTATTTATTACTGTATCTTTTGTATATTCATTTTTATCAACAGATATGATTAATAAATTTAAACTTGATGAAAATTGGGATCCTAAAGAGGAATATCATAATAACGGATTAATTGCTAGTCTTTTTAAACAATCTAGAAATCTTATTATAAAAGAACCTGAAGGATATGATATAAACTCTATAACAGAACTTGCTTCCTCTATAGAAGTTCCTTTAGTAAAACATGATGAAAATTATGAATATCCAAATATAATTGCTATAATGAATGAGTCTTTTGCAGATTTACAAGTTATTGGTGATTTCAAAACAAATACAGAATATTTACCATTTTTTAATAGCCTTGAAAAAAATACTATAAAAGGTAATTTACATGTATCAATTTTTGGAGCCACAACACCTAATAGCGAATGGGAATTTTTAACTTCAAATTCTATGGCTTTTGTTCCTAAAAGAACAGTTCCATATCAGCAATATGTCTTAAGAAATTCATATTCGCTTGCAACAATTTTAAAATCGCAGGGTTACACAACAAGTGCTATCCATTGTTATTATCCACAAGGCTACAATAGAAATTTAGCATATCCAAGATTAGGATTTAATTCTTTTTTACATATTAATACTTTAAAAAATTTGGAATTCATTAGAGAATATCCAAGTGATTTAAGTACATATAAAAACATTATTGATTTATATGAAAATAAGTCTGAAGATGAAAAAATATTTAACTTCACACTTACAATGCAAAATCATGGTAGTTATACTGATGAAAATTTTACAAATACTGTAATTGCAGAAGACGGTCAATACCCAAAATTAAACCAATATTTATCACTAATAAAAATTGCAGATGAATCATTAAAGTACTTGATTGATTATTTTGAAAATCAAGAAGAACCAACTATTATTGTTTTATTTGGTGATCATCAACCTTATGTAGAAGATGAGTTTTATAAATCTCTGCTTGAAAAAAATTATTCAGATCCATCAGCAAAAGAAGCTACAGAAAAAACATATATAACACCATTTTTAATTTGGGCTAATTTTGATATTGATACTGAAAAATATAAAAATTTGACAGACATAAGTGCTAATTACCTAGCTTCACTGGTTTTAGATGTTGCAAACATTCAAAAAACACCTTATTTAGAATTTTTAGATGAAATGCGTGAAAATATACCTATAATTACAGGAAATGGGTATATGGACAAAAATGGCGAATATCATGATTTTAGTGAGGAAACTGAATTTTCTCAATTGATAGAAAATTACCACTACTTACAATTTAATAATATGTTTGATAACTCCAATAAACTTACTTCTTTATTTGAAGTTCCTACTCAAGCTCTAGTAAAAGATTAATTTTATAAAAGTTAGTAAAATAAATTAGACTCCTAGGTTTTAGGAGTCTAATTTAAATCTATATATATCCTTTATATACTCATGCTTTCCATGTTTTCTTTTTCCTTTAAATATTACTGAAATCACAGTAAATATAATTGCTACACCTACAAAAATTTTAATAAATTCAACCATTTTAGATTTTATTAAACTATTTTCTTCTATGGCAATATTATCTTTATTAGTATTGTTATCATTGTTATTTTCTATTGATGCTAAAGCTATATTTTTATCTACTTCATTTGTATCTTCCATATTATATTCTTTTAATATATCATTTAAATTATAATGACTATAACCATATTCAAATAAATTAATTGTATCTATATATCTCGCACTTAAACCATCTTCTGTGGTTTCAGCATGTAATACAACTGCTATGGTTTCAAATCCATTTTTATTACTTCCTGAAATTAAACAATTTTTAGCTGGAGTTGTAAATCCAGCCTTTATCCCTATTGCATAAGGATAATAGTATCTATTTCCTGGAATTAATAAATTATTTGTATTTTTAAAAATTCTTTCTCCATACTCAGCAATCTGCTCTTCTGACCAAAACTCTGTATTTGGAAGACTACATTCCATGGTTTTTACTAAATCTCTAAATGTTTGATTTTTCATGCAATATCTTGCAATCATAGCTAAATCATAAGCAGAAGAATAGTGATTTTCATCGTGTGCTCCATTTGCATTAACAAAATTAGAGTCAACACAACCTATCTCTTTTGCTTTTTGATTCATTAATTTTGCAAATTCTGATACACTACCAGAAATATGTTCTGCAATAACATTTGCTGCTTCATTTGCTGACTGTAATATTAAAACTTTAAGAAGTTCTTCTATTGTAAAAGTTTCGCCAGGTTGAATATTAGCCTTTGTATATCCTTCTTTAATTGAATTTACTGCTTCATAACTAGCTGTTGCCTTATCTTGTAAGTTGCAATTTTCTATTGCTAAAATAGCTGTTAATACTTTTGTTGTACTTGCTGGATATTTTCTATCATGCATACCTTTTTCATATAAAATCTTACCTGTTTTTTCTTCAATTAATATAGCTGATTCTGAATATATTTTTAATTCTTCACTATTTTGATTTATTTTACTATTTTGATTTATTTCACTATTTTGAATTTCTTCTGCACACACATAATTTAGTAGTATTAATTGCATTATAATTAAAACTACTAAAATTTTAGTAATAAATTTTCTAAAATTCATTATTCCTCCAAAAAACTATCTTACAAACTCTCTGAAAAATTCATTTTTTACAATACTTACATCAACTTCATAAGGAATTTCTTTTCCTGCACCAGTTTCTGTAAATTGCCACCCTACTAATTTATCCATAAGTTCTAAATTTGTGCTTGCCTCTTGCCCTGATTTATCAAACCAATAATTTGGAACTTTATTTTCTAAGTTATAATAAGCAAGCCAAAATTTAGTATCTACAGTATATAAAAATTCATTTGCTAAATTTGCATTCGTATATACTATTGTTTCTATTCCGTTTTCCTTAAATTTTTGAATTAGTTCTGAAATTAATTCAGCTCGTTCTTCCCAAAGTTCATCTGCTCTACCCACTCCATCATGTTTCTCAACATCTATAACAAGTGGTAAAACATTATTTTTAGTAGAATTTTCTTTTATAAAGTCTTGAATAAATTTTATTTCTTCATCTATTTCTTCGCTATTTATTGCTTCATCTATATAATAAAATCCATAAGGTACACCTAAATATTCACAAGCTTCTATAAATACTTTAAATTTATTATCTTTATATAAGTTTCCTTCTTCTCCATAACCTCTTCCACCAGCTCTTATATATACATAATTTATATTTGAATTTAAAAGAAATACTTGATAGTCATTTGTAGTTTTAAAATGTTCAAATTGAATATTAAATTTTGAAACATCTGACATTAATGCAAATTCATCATCTTCTGAAAGTTCAAAATAATCTACTTTTTCGGAAAGTACATATCCTACTTTATCTCCTATTTTTACCTTCGACCATTTTTTACCATCCTCATCTTTTATTTCTTCCACAATATAAGCATTTTCACCAATTTTCACATCTCTAATATGACCAAACCATTTAGAAATTTTAGGCTTTTTATAAAATCCTACATTATCTTCTATAACAACTCCATGAATTGCATTTGATACATCAATATTATTTCTTTTATCTTCAATTTTTTTATTTATAAAAATAAATAAAAATGTTACAAATACTATTATTACTAGTATTATTAAAAATTTTTTTCTATATTTCAATATATTTTTTATTATTTTATTCATAAACTCAATTCCTATAACTAATTTTTTTATAATTTTATTCGATTCACTTAACATATTAAGTATAACATACAAAATTATTTTATACATTAAAAATTAAAAATATTTTTTATAAAATTAAAAAATGTCTTAATTCTATTTTGACTTTATCTTTAAAAAATGGTATAATAAAAGTGTAGATTTTTGCATATTTTTCTAAAATGTGCTTTTTATCCTTACATATAATACTTAAAATTTTAATTGTACATTCAAAATTAAATATGGTAATTTTTTTGCGAGGATTAGATTCAATTGAATAATATCCGAGTAAAATTATTATAAATATTCAAGACAAAGGAGACAAACTATTATGAAAAAAGAACTTATGGAGCAATTTATCCTTAAAGTACCAGGGGAAAAACTTCCAAAGG
>ERZ809224.718-NODE-718-length-28996-cov-12.303065_pt1 | contig 28996 bp, 32 predicted proteins | sample MGYA00520513_ERZ809224 | MGnify/ENA primary metagenome ERZ809224 (study PRJEB31576, sample SAMEA3212658) | Homo sapiens | biome: human-gut; feature: human gut; material: fecal | place: Sweden | collected 2012 ... | reverse complement strand
GCTACACAAGAGAGTATCCGATGGAACGTATGATGCGTGATGCGAAGATTACGGAGATTTATGAGGGGACATCGGAAGCTCAGAAGATGGTCATCTCCAGAGCAATCGGCGTGAAATAAATCAAAGGAGGTATAGGTACATATGAGTAAATTAGTTTCACCAGAATTTGCCGCATCTCTGGTAAAGGATGGTATGACGATTGGTATGGGTGGTTTTGTGGGCTTCGGAACACCCGAAGAATTAATTATTGCCCTTGAAAACAGATATGTAGAGACAGGCGAACCGAGAGATATTACGGTTTTCCACTGTGCGGGTATTGGCGACAGTAAGACAAGAGGTATGAATCATCTGGGCCATGAAGGTTTGATTAAACGTCTGATTTGCGGTCATGTTGGACTGGCGCCAAAGGTTGGACAGCTCTGTGTTGAAAATAAAATTGAATGTTTTATTCTTCCGCAGGGTGTAAATAGCCAGGTATTAAGAGCAACAGCGGGAAGAAAACCGGGCCTTATTACCCATGTCGGTTTAAAAACCTATGCGGATCCCCGCAATGAGGCCTGTAAAGGGAATCAGGCGGCAAGAGACAGCGGCTATGAGGTTGTGGAATTAGTCCGTGTTTGCGGCAAAGATTATATGTTTTATAAATCTGTGCCGTTGGATATCACATTTATTCGCGGTACATATGCGGATGAAGCCGGCAATGTCACTTTGTCCAAAGAAGCTTTAATCAGCGATCAGCTTGAAATGGCTATGGCAGCGCACAATAGCGGCGGCATTGTTGTTTGCCAGGTTGAGAAGATGGTACAGAAGGGCACTCTGGCAGTGAAAGATATAAAAATTCCGGGATTTTTAGTAGACTATGTGGTTGAAGCAAAACCGGAAAATCATTGTCAGTCATTTATGGATAATGAATATCATCCGGAATTTGTAGGTGATATTTATATTCCGATGGGCGCCATTGAACCGATGCCGTTGAATGCCAGAAAAATCTGCGGCCGCCGCGGCGCAATGATGTTAAAGAAGGACGCGGTGGTTAATCTTGGTATCGGAGTTCCTGAAGCTATTGCGGCTGTTGCCGGAGAAGAAGGTATTTCGGACAAAATCACCTTGTCTATCGAATCCGGCGTGCTTGGCGGCGTACCGTCCGGCGGCTTGGGTATCGGAAGCACGGTAAACCCGGAGGCAATGTTTAAACAGCCGGATTGCTTTGATTTTTATGATGGCGGCGGCCTTGATATGGCTTTCCTCGGACTTGCAGAAGTCGATGAGATTGGCAATGTGAACGTATCTAAATTTGGCGGACGTATGGTTGGCCCCGGCGGATTTATCAATATTACGCAAAATGCCAAAACTGTGGGATTCTGCGGAACATTCACAGCCGGAAAGATGAAATGCGAAATTAAAGATGGAAAATTAAACATTATTGAAGACGCACCAGGTATTAAGTTTAAAAAATCTGTTGAACAGGTCACCTATTCCGGTGAGTATGGCGCTGAAAGCGGACAGACTGTTTATTATATAACGGAACGCGCTTTATTTAAACTTGTACCGGGCGGCATGGAGCTTCTTGAAATTGCCCCGGGCATCGATTTACAGAAGCATATTTTAGATAAAATGGAATTTACCCCGATTATGAATGACGTTAAAGTTATGGATGAAAAAATTTTTACAGATGCATTAATGAATCTTAATCTTTAAAAAAAACAGTAACTCGGAAACCTTCCTTAAACAAAAAGGGGCTCGTGGTTTGCACCGCCACGGGCCCTTTACATGTCAGATGCTTTGCATGGGTATAGATTTTTTGTTGCCCGGGATGTGCCGGGCAACCTTTTTAAAAATTGTAATAACAAATTAAGCTGCCTGTTTGTAATCAATTACAGCAATTTCCTGCATTAACTTTTTTGCCATATTTACAATAATTTCCAGCTTTTCAGCAACTTCATCAGTATAGTATTTTTCGCCGCATTGATCGCATTCAATACATGGAACGTTCTTGATTACGATGATACAGTCTTTATAATTCACAACATGAGTTGTGGTACTCTGAATAGTAGATGTATTTTTACAAAACATACACATATTTATTTCCCCTTTCTTCTGGTTTTCAAATCATTTTCAAATTTCTTTATGTTTGGGTAAATTCCATTTTTCACATCTGCCCTGCTGATATCTCTCTCTTGCATCCGCTCTAAGCAGTGTTTTGTCCAGATTATTTTTGAATCTGCACATAATGTCTGTAGTCTATGCAGATATCTGCGTCAATTGGCAGAATTATAATATCTGATAAAAATAGTCACCGGACAAGCCGATTCTTCATATCTTAAATAAAGTCTGTGAAAGTGACCAAAAGGAATGAGATAATCATGAGAAAGCCAACCTACTATCTTTGGAGAAATGATTTTTCTACTCAGGAAGAATTTGAAGAAGTAAAGGAAAAGTATAGGAATTTCGGTTTTCGGGTTGTCAGCTATTTTGATAGGCGAGACAAAAACGGTATTCATGACGGGTTGAAAGCAATCATTAAAAATCATTTAAAGGAAGTGGGGGAATGAATGCCGGTTATGTACGCCTGTCAAGAGATGATGATAAAAGGAATTATGTTTCTATTGAAAATCAGAAATTAATTATTAATCAATTTGCTGCCGAACAAAATCTTGTCATAGACCGCTGGTATGAGGATGACGGTGTTTCCGGTTATATATTTGACCGCCCCGGCTTTAATCAGTTAATGGTTGACTTGTATCAGGATATTGATACGGTGTTTGTTAAAGATTTTTCCCGGCTTGGCCGCCATAATGCAAAAGTTCTCCTTCTTCTGGATGAATTTCAGGAACAGGGCAAACGATTAATTGTTATTGATGATAATTATGATTCAAGTGATTCAGAAGATGATACCATTGGTATAAAAACATGGTATAATGAAAGATATATAAAAGATACCAGCAAAAAAATCCGCCGTGCTATCGGGGCACGTCAAAAAGCGGGAACATTGATGACACAGCCGCCGTTTGGTTATCGGCGGAATAAAGAAGACAAGTCCAAAATCGAGATTGTACAAAAAGAGGCTGAATATGTAAAACAGATTTTTGATTTGTATTTGCAGGGGTATGGATATCGTAAGATTGCCAATTACCTGATAGCAAAATGCGTTCCGACTCCGTCAATGGTTCGCCATGAGAGGGAGTTGGGAGAAGGAAAAGTTACGAAGCGTCAAATCGCTGTGGAGTGGTCAGATTCTATGGTAAAAGATATGCTGTGCAATGATTTTTATATTGGCACTTTGCGTTTGAGAAAACGTGCCAGATATACTGTCCATGGAAAAGATCAGCGTGTCCGGAAGGACGAACAGTATGTTTTTGAGAATAATCATCCGGCCATTATCGACAAAGTATCTTTTGATTTAGTTCAGAGCCTGAAAAAAAAGCGTATAAAAAGCAATTATCGCGGCAGCCGTGGGAATTGGACGGGGGCGGAAGTGATAAATCCATTCGGAAGCTGTCTGTTTTGTAAGGATTGCGGAAGTCGTTTAACGCCCATTCGGCGGGCTGTTTCCGGCGGGATGCGTAAGTATTATATTTGCACAACCTATAATACAAAAGGTAAACGCTATTGTCCTAAAGCCCATCTGATTGAAGAAGCGGACTTGATGGAGGACGTTGTAATTTATCTGAAATTTTGCCGCGATATTTTCTGCGAGATTATTGCCGCTTATGATATGAAAGAAGATAATGCAGAAAAAAAATCGGTTGAAGAAAAACGAGTTGAAATACAAAATAGTATTGATGGATATAAGAGTCGGCTGAAAATTCTGTTTGCACAGAAAGTCAAAGATTTAGCCAATGCCTGTGGCAATGAAGATATTATTAACGAAAGTTATGATGCTTTACAAAAAGATATTCTTGCACAAATTCATGGGTTGAAAAAGAATCTGAAGGAATTAAACGATATCAGACTGGAAACAAAAAGCGGGAAAGAAAAATTTCAAAATGCCTTGAGTGTGATTGATGATATTATTGAAAAAGGTATTCTTGGCCGAAAGGATATAGAGCTATTAATTGAACGAATAGAGATAGACAAAGATGGTTTTCCGGAGATTGAATTAAAATATGGGTTATCTGATTATATTCAGTATAGTCCTGCCGGGAAAATGAATCGCTTTGAAAACGAAATTGTTTTTCGGGTGATGAGATTGATTTTTGAAGATGGGAGAGGATTTACCTCTGCCAGATATTTATCACAAAAATTAACAGATATTGGTTATCCCAAATCCAGAACAAAGCTCCTCCCCTATATTGGCTTGATGATGGATATGCGTATTATAGAGCCGGGTGAGAAGCCCTCGAAACCCTATATAATTATCAAATCAAAAAATGAAATACGGGAATTAATGGAAGATTTTTATCGAAGCATGTTATCTGATAATGACAAGGCTGCCGCATATGTTTATAATTTACATGAATGGGGGGCTGTCAGGCGGTATGCCTCAGATGGTTTTCGAGTATATTCTGAAAATGAACGGCATTGACCCGGCAGCGGATTTGACAATTATTCAGAATATCGATTTTGGTGTGACGGCAGAGGCTTTTGTCGGCGGCACCGGAGATTACACGGTGGAATTTGAGCCCCATGCGACGAGCATTGAGAAGGATGGTTCCGGCTATGTTGTCGCTTCTCTTGGGGTGGATTCGGGCTATGTGCCGTATACCTGCTTTTCGGCCCTTGGCTCCTATATGAATGAACACCCGGAAATTATTGAGAGCTTTACCCGGGGAATTCAGAAAGGGCTGGACTATGTGAACAGTCACAGCAGTGAAGACATTGCGAAAATTATCCAGCCCCAGTTTGAGGAGACGGATTTTGATACACTGAAAACTATTGTGGAACGGTATCACAGCCAGGATACATGGAAAACGGATACAATTTTTACGGAGGAAGCCTTTGAACTGCTTCAGAATATTCTGGAGGAAGCAGGAGTGCTTGCTGAGCGGGTGGATTACGATACACTTGTGACAACCCAATTTTCAAAATAGACAATAAGAAGAGTTTCGTTGGAGAAATTTCAGCGCCGGGTGCGGACCTTATGTTTGAGGAGGCTTTTGCCTTACGCACCCGTGCGTATTTGATGAACGAGGGGGTGAGAATATGCGTTTAAATCGACTGCGTATTCAAAATTTTAAATCGATTCGGGATATGGAAATCGAAGATATAGAAAATGTTCTCATTTTGATTGGAAAAAATAATGCGGGGAAGACGGTTGTTTTGGATGCTCTTCGGATTCTGGATGATACATATCGGATTCAGGAAAGTGATTTTAATTTGGAGGCCGGCAATATTGAGATTGATGTGGATTTACAGTTGGATGGGGAAGATTTGATGATGTTCAATGAGGCGGGTATTGTCAGCAATTATAAGCGGTATGATTTGTGGCTTCGGGAATTTAAAAACCGTCTCCCTTCCTATGATGGCGATACGGGGCTTCTGAGCTTTCGATTGACGGTGAACCGAAATGGCCAGAGGCGTTTCGGCGATGGGGTGCGGAAACATAACGGGTATATTGCCCAGGTCATCCCTAAATTTTATTATATCGACAGTATGCGGCATTTTCAGGATATTCAGGATGATATTTTTCTGTGTCAGGAGAGTGAGTGGGTTGGACGGCTCAGGGCTGAACGGTGCCTTTTTGATGCGGGGAAAGACTGCCGTCGCTGCTTTCATTGTATCGGGAAGATTGAACAGAAGAAGCCGGCGGAGCTGAACGTGCTGGAGACGGCCCGGCTTTTTGAATATAAGTTGTATCAGGGGAATTTTAACCGGTTTGCCGACAGTGTAAACGACTATTTTCATAAGAATGGCGGGCAGAGCGAAGATATCTTTTATTATATGGCCGAAAATATGGCGGATTTGTGTAAAGTCAGCGGTTTTGTAAGGAACCGGGAGAGGGATGTGGAAATGCCGTTGTCTCAGATGGGGACAGGTATGCGGTGCATTTATATATTGTCACTGTTGGAGGCCTATATTTACGGCGGAAAGCGGATTCCATGCATTATTCTTATGGAGGACCCGGAAATCTTCCTTCACCCGAGACTTCAGAAGGTGGCCGGGGAGATTTTATACCGTTTGTCCAAGACAAATCAGGTCATTTTTACAAGTCATTCGCCGAATATGCTCTTTAACTTTACCTCCAATCAGATTCGCCAGATTGTAATGGATGAAGACTGGTACTCTACGGCAAGAAAGCCGGCGGATGTGGACCAGATTCTGGATGATTTGGGGTATACGGCCAATGATTTGATGAATGTCAATTTTGTTTTTATTGTTGAAGGCAAACAGGATAAGAGCCGCCTGCCCCTGCTTTTGGACAAGTATTATTCAGAAATATTGGATGAAGAGGGGAAACCTTACCGGGTTGCCATTATCACCACGAATAGCTGTACCAATATTAAGACCTATGCCAATCTGAAATATATGAATAAGCTTTATTTGAAGGACCAGTTTCTCATGATTCGGGACGGCGATGGCAGGGATGCGGAAATGCTGGCAAATCAGCTTTGCAGGTATTATGATGAGTGCCGGATTCGGGATGTGGATAAGATGCCGAAGGTTACCCGAAGGAATGTCCTTATTTTAAAATATTATTCCTTTGAGAATTACTTCTTGAATCCGGAGATTATGGTAAAAATTGGAATTTTGGACACGGAAGACAGCTTTTATGATATACTGTTTGATAAATGGAAGGAATATCTTTACCGTTTAAAGAGCGGCCGGCATTTTACTGAAGTGACGGGCGTGGATATTCAGAGCCCTCAGGATATACGTGAGAATATGGAAGCGTTTAAAATCTATATGCGGGGACATAATCTGTATGATATTTTTTATGGACGGTATAAAAAACGGGAGAATGAGATTCTCAAAGCATATATTGACGCAGCATCCCGGGAAGATTTTAAGGATATTCTGGATGCCATAGATAAATTTGTTTATTTTGAAAATCGAGTGAAAGAAGGGAAATTATGAGAATAGAGCTGGATACACATACTCATACTCTGGCCAGCGGCCATGCCTACAGTACAATTGCAGAAATGATAGACGCTGCTGCCCAGAAAGGGTTGAAGCTCCTGGGAATTACGGAGCATGCGCCCGCCATGCCGGGAAGCTGTAAAGAATTCTATTTTCACAATCTGAAAATTCTGCCGAGATTCCAGAGGGGTGTGGAGCTGATGTTTGGCGTGGAGCTGAATATTATGGATTACACGGGCCGGGTGGATTTGAGCGAGAGGTCAATGGAGTACACGGATCTTCGGATTGCCAGTCTGCATCCGCCGTGCATAAAGCCGGGCACAATGAAAGAAAATACAGCGGCTGTGATAGGTGCAATTCATAATCCGAAGGTGGATATTTTAGGACACCCGGATGATGGCCGGTATCCGCTGGATTATGAACAGGTCATTGGGGAGGCAAAAAAATACGGAAAGATTGTCGAATTAAATAATAATTCGTTAAGTCCTTTAAATCCAAGGGCAAATGCCCGGGAGAATGACCTGATTATTCTGGATTTGTGCAGAAAATATGAGGTGCCGGTGGTGATGAACACGGATGCCCATGTGAGCTTTATGGTTGGCGATTTGAAGGATGCGATGCAGCTTGTTGAGGAGGCAGGCTTTCCGAAAGAACTAATTTTAAATGATTCCGTGGAGAAATTTAAACACTTTTTAAATGAGGGAAGAAAATGCTGCAAAGGCTGACGGCGAGGGGCTGTCCTGAAAATTCTATTCAGGACAGTTTTTTTATGTCAAAAGCTGTCGATGGATGATGATTGAAATTTAAGTATTTGTCGTGCTAAAATAAGATTATCCGAAAGGCCATTTGGTCGGCCGGATACAACTCCTTTATTGTATCATATGCTTTGTTCAAAGCAACTTATTCACGTTAGTTGGAAAACAGGTAAACAGAAAGGGGAGATGCCTATAGTAAAGGAATTAAAGGATGTTTTTCCCATGCTTTGGCGCAGGGAAGATATCCTGAAGTACGTGGATGCACATGAACATCTAAAAAGGATTTTTAACGAATGGAGACCGGAGGAACAAAAAGAGTTCCTCAATATCTGCACCGGAGTTCGCGGAGTGAAGATGCTTTACGACGGCTTTTTATTCGGCGGATTTACTGCTTCGCCAATACAAGCGGCTTAGAGATGAAAAGAAGAAAGAATTCAGTTACCGGGATATTCGAACGGTTTATACGATTGTTCTTTTTGAGCACAGCCCGAAAGCTTTTCAGGCTTGTCCGGGAACATATTATCACTTTTTGGAGCATAAAGCGAATACTGGAATTAAGCTGGAGATGCCTCAGAAATTTGTCTACATATCACTTGACATCTTTAGGAAAAAACAGCAAAATGAAAATGGAAGTATACCCGTTCGGGCATCCCGTATATCAGATGCTACGCATGGGCGCGCTGCGTCAAGCTTCGCGCGACAAGGTATCCATAATAAACTGGAGGCGTGGCTGACATTTTTTTGCAGGGACGAGCCGGAGATGATTTTAAAGCTTATTGAAGAATATCCGGAATTCAAAGCCCTGTATGGGGATGCCTATGAACTGTGCCGGAATGTGGAGGGAGTCATGCAGATATTTTTAAAAGAGTTGCTGGAAATGGACCGAAACACGGTAAAATTAATGATCGATGAGATGCAGGAGGAGATTGAGAAGCAGGAGCAGGTAATTCGGGAAAAGGAAGAAGTGCTTAAAGAGAAAGATGAAGCGCTTAAAGAGAAAGATGAAGCGCTTAAAGAGAAAGATGAAGCGTTTGAAGCAACAAAGCATCAGTTGGAACAACGGATTAAAGAATTAGAAAAACAGTTATTGGAGAAATAGTTCAATGAAGTACGAAAGATAAAAGAGGAATCTGACATGGGTCGTCTGATTCCTCTTTAAAATTTAAATATTTTTGAAATTAGTCCAGCTTGATACCAGCCAGTAAAGCGCCAAGATTTGTAGCCGCATCGCCTTCGGATTTGAAGTGTACGGATTCTCTTTCATATCTTGGTTCAGCAGCATCATCCGCAAGAAGAGCTTTCATGCTGAGACTCAATTTGCCTTCTTTTTTCTGGATGACTTTGACTTTTACAGTATCGCCGACAGCCATAACATCATTTGGTGTTTTGATACGTTTGATGCTCATCTGGGAGATGTGTACTAAACCGCTTAAACCGTTTTCAAGGCGGATAAATGCGCCGTAGGAAGTGATTTTTTCAACGGTTCCTTCAAAGATGTCGCCAACAGCAATTGCGTCAATCTGCGCAGCCTTTTCAGCGGCGGCTTTTTCCTGCTCGACAACACGGCCGGACAATACAAGCCGTTTCTGCTCGGCATCCACAGTGATGATTTTAACATCCACTGTTTTATTCAGCCATTCATTTAAATCTTCCACATAGCTTGTGGAGAGCTGGGAAGCCGGGATAAAACCGCGGACACCCTGGACATAAGCAATGACGCCGGCGTTGACAACGCCTTTAATCTGAACGGAAAGAACAGTGTCTTCATCCATCAGCTGCTGTAATCCTTCCCATGAAATTTTTTCTTCTGCAGCGCGTTTTGTTGATTCACTCATATTTTCACCTCATTATTCTTCACAGGTTTCGGCAGACATTTTAGAAGGATCTATTTTTACATATTCGCGAGTGCTGGTGACATCTTCAGAATCCTCGTCATCAAACATATCGTCAAAATCCTCATCCAAATCATCATCCCAAGTGTCATCGAAATTATCGGAAGCTTTTTTATCCATAATATCCTTGACAATATAAGCTATACTTCCGATGGCGATGGCAGCGGCCAATGTTTTAATCACAAATTTAAAAAATTTACCGATCTTCATAAAATCACCTTCCTGTTTTTTAATCACATATAGTTAGTATTATATAGTATTTTTGTTAAAAAATAAAGATATTATTTACTTTGACCGGAAAAATTATTAAAATATAAAGCGGCGGGTTTTAATATAAGGGCGTCCGGCATCGCTGCGTTCCTTGCAGAAGGCGTTGAGTTCCTTGATGGTCGGGCCAGGAAGACCGTTGTCATTATGGCCGATGAGTTTTCCCTGGCCGAGGTACATTTCAACATGGCCGACAGCGAAGGGACGGGATGTGTCATTCCCCTTAAAGAAAAGAAGGTCGCCCGGATTCAGGCGGGCTGTATCGGGAATTTCCGATTCACCGAAGTCTACATCCAGCCCTTTGAGGGAGAGTATCTGCTCCGGCGTGTCCATGCCGATATCCAGTTTCAGGGTTGAAAGGTAAAGCCACCACACAAAGGAGGAGCAGTCGCTGTATCCCTGATTGACAAGAAGTCGGAGTGAGGATTGGGTATATTGATTTTTTTCGCGGAGCAGGAGAGCCTGACGGATGATTTGAACCTGTTCAGCAGCTTTCATGAAGTCATTCATTCCTTTCTGATATTATATACGAGGTTATTTATGAAAAACATACTAAAAACAGCAGGTATTTTTAACCTGCTCTATTATGTACTTATCATATCATATGCGGGAATCCGCACAACATTCGCGGGATTTTGGCTGGCGGCGGCTGCTTTTTTTGCGGCCTTGTCCGTACTGCCCGATAAATGGCTGTCCAGGCTTAAATTTCCGATAGGCATGGGAGCTGTGTATTTTCTTTTTCAGGAAGGGCGGCTGTTGTGCAGCGCTCATGAGAAACCGAAGCCGGGAGCGGATTATATGATTATTATGGGCGCCCAGGTAAAAGGAGACCGGCCGTCCCGCTCACTATTGCGGCGGATTGAGGCCGGAGCCGGGTATTTAAAAAGAAATCCGGGAACAAAGGTCATTGCTTCCGGCGGCCGGGGGCCGGGGGAGAATATAACCGAGGCGGCCTGTATTGCGGAGACGCTGACGGATATGGGCATTGGGAAAGAGCGGATTTTGCTGGAAGCGGCATCAGAGAGCACGCGGGAAAATCTTCTCTATTCAATGGCCCTGGGAGGAAAGGAGAAAAGCTATGTGATTGTAACCAGTGGCTTTCATTTGTTCCGTTCTCTGGAGACAGCCAGGCGCCTTGGAATGGCCCATGTCTCCGGGCTGGCGGCTTCCTCGGAGCCGGTATTACTGTTAAATTATTATGTAAGGGAATTTTTTGCACTGATGCTGTATCGGCTGCGTGCGAAAGTGGGGAGAATTCAATGATTTATCTGACATCAGACATTCACGGGTGTTTTAAACAATTTAAACAAATGCTGGAATATATTCATTTTGGCGATGAAGACTTTCTTTATATTATCGGCGATGCGGTGGACCGAGGAGAGGAGCCGATTCCATTGCTTCAATATATTATGGAACAGCCGAATATGGAACTTCTTATGGGAAATCACGAGCAGGGTTTTCTGTGGAATGTGGATGTGAATACGAGTGTTCTTTCAGACAGTGAGGTGCGGCGGTTCTGGCTGGAACACGGCGGCCGGGAAACCTACCTTCAATATATGGAGCTTTCGGAAAAGGAACAGAAGGCGGTGGTGGACTATCTCAGGGAACGGCCGATGTATAAGATTCTCGGAAAAAATATTCTCGTCCATGCGGGGGTTTTTACGGAGGGCACCTGTTATCATTCCCTGGAGGAATTGATGAAGCAGCAGAAACCCTTTAAAATGCTGTGGGAACAGAAGGCATTTTATGGAAAACCGCTGCGGCTGCGGGATTCGGAAGTCCGGGTTTTCTTTGGACATACCTTTTCGCTGATTATCCGGGATGACAGGGGCGAGCCTTTGGATTCAACGGAAATATGGCGGGATGAAAACCGTATTGGCCTGGACTGCGGCTATGCCTTTGGCGGAAAAATGGCGATATACTGTTTGGATGATGACTCCGTCTATTATCTGACAAGCTCCGGCCAGTTCTATCATAGAGTGGAAAATAATTAGAAAAAATACTTGCTTTTTCATACAATATCGTGTAACATAGTTCGAGTACACACAAATGTGTTTGTTGGACGGACATCAGAATAAAGGAGATTTTACAATGGAACAGAAATTAAGAGTGGGAATTCTTGGAGCAACTGGAATGGTCGGACAGAGATTTATTTCTCTTCTTGAAAATCATCCGTGGTATGAAGTTGTCGCTGTTGCAGCAAGCCCGCGTTCCGCAGGAAAAACTTATGAAGAGGCGGTCGGAGGCCGCTGGAAAATGACCACACCGATGCCGGAGGGCGTTAAAAAGTTAATGGTCATGAATGTAAATGAAGTGGAAAAAGTTGCGTCTGAAGTCGATTTCGTTTTCAGCGCTGTTGATATGACAAAAGAAGAAATCAGGGCGATTGAAGATGCCTATGCAAAGACTGAGACACCGGTAGTCTCCAATAACAGCGCCCATCGCTGGACGCCGGATGTGCCGATGGTTGTGCCGGAAATCAATCCGGAGCATTTTGAAGTTATTGAACATCAGAAAAAACGGCTTGGAACTACCCGCGGTTTTGTTGCCGTAAAGCCAAACTGCTCTATTCAGAGTTATGCGCCGGTGCTCACCGCATGGAAAGAATTTGAGCCGACGGAGGTTATTGCCACAACATATCAGGCAATTTCCGGTGCGGGAAAGACATTTAAGGACTGGCCGGAGATGGAAGGCAATATTATTCCATATATCGGCGGAGAAGAAGAAAAGAGCGAGCAGGAACCGCTGCGTATTTGGGGCAAAGTGGAAGACGGTGTGATTGTGAAGGCAGAAAGTCCTGTGATTACAACCCAGTGTATCCGTGTGCCTATTTTAAACGGACACACAGCCGCTGTATTTGTTAAATTTGCAAAAAAACCGACAAAAGAGGAGCTTATTGAGAAATTAAAGAGCTTCAGCGGTCTGCCTCAGAAATTAAACCTTCCGAGTGCGCCAAAGCAGTTTATCCAGTATCTGGAGGAAGATGATCGTCCGCAGGTTGCGTTGGATGTGGATTATGAGCGGGGTATGGGCGTTTCCGTGGGACGTCTCCGCGAGGATACAGTCTATGATTATAAGTTTGTCGGACTTTCCCATAATACGATTCGCGGTGCGGCCGGCGGCTCCATTCTTTGTGCCGAATTGCTGACTGCGAAGGGATATATTCAGGCAAAATAAAAAATATAATACGTATTTATTAAGGCTGTCGTGCCATATCCGGATAGATGTCCGGAATGGCAGGGCAGCCTTTTTATATATTGTTAAAGATTAAACGTTTACTTATTAAAATAATACGATAAATTTTATCGGATTAGGCATCTTATATGTAAGATATGCATAAAAAAGACATAAAAATATTGCCAATATTGTAGAAAAAAACAAAAGCTGTTGACAGTAGTCAGAGGTGGTTATATACTGAATGTAAAGTAAACGTAAACCTTTACGTACTGAGTGTAAAGTGAATGTAAACCTTTACATATATATAAGAAAAGGGGTGGCAGAATGGAAGGAAAAAAAGTATCGATTGTTGACGTGGCGAGGAAAGCCGGAGTTTCCACTGCCACAGTATCCAGAGTTGTCAATCAGCTTGGCGGCTATTCCAAGGAGACGGAAAAAAAGGTTCTTCAAACAATTAAAGAGTGTGGTTTTCGGCCGAATGTCAGTGCCATTGGACTTCGGACACGGCGGAGCCGCAGCGTGGGCGTTATTGTTCCCGATATAACGAATGAGTTTTTTGCCAAGATTGTGCGCTCCTTGGATGTCTTTTTCGTCAAATATAATTACTCGGTGCTTATCTGTGATTCGCATGAGGACCCGGAGCTGGAGGAACGCCATATTCAGGATATGTTCGATAAAAATGTGGATGGCTTTATATATGTTTCGGGAATGGAAGCAATCAGTCCGCTGGTAAAAAATCCGAGGGTGCCGGTGGTCTTTATCGACCGTGCGCCGAAGGATGCGGAATTTGTTGTTCAGTCGGACAATTATCAGGGGGGCTATCTGGCCGGAAAAGAATTGTGCCAGAAGGGCTGCTCAAGGATATTGATGATTCGGGATTATCGTATGGCTTCTACCATTCAGCAGCGCCGGGATGGATTTTTGAATGTATTGACGGAATATGGCAGAAGCTGTGGCGGCGATTTTGAATTGACGATTTTGCCGGATTATAAACAGGCGAAAGAGAAAGTCAGGGAATTTTTGAGTGAAAAGGGATGCTGTTTTGACGGCATTTTTACGACAAATGATATGATGGCTTTGGGAGCCATGCACGCTTTGGCCGAGGCTGGCTGCAGCGTGCCGGGGCAGGTAAAGATTGTCGGGTTTGATAATGTTTCCCTGTCAGAGTTTTGCAATCCGCCGATGACAACCATTGCCCAGGATACGGAGCAGATGGCCCGGGCCGCCGGAGAGGCATTGCTCAGACTTATCCGCAAAGAACCGATTGAGCAGAAAGAATATGTGGTGCCGGTCCGGCTGGAGGTCAGAAGCACAACGTGAAAAACGGACTTTATTTGAATTGACATAAATCAGAGTAACTCGTAAACGAAGAAAAAGGAGGATTCTATGCAAACATTAGTCAAAATGGAAGGCATTACCAAAGAATTTCCTGGTGTCAAAGCCCTTGACAATATTTCTTTGGAGATTAATGCCGGTGAAGTGCATGTCCTGTTGGGGGAAAATGGTGCAGGGAAATCCACACTAATGAAAATTCTCAGCGGTGTTTATACGCCGACATCGGGAAAAATTACTGTAAAAGGAAAAGAATATTCAAAACTCACACCGCAGGACTCTTACGATTTGGGAATCAGCATTATCTATCAGGAATTGAGTGTTATCAATGAATTATCAATTCTTGAAAATCTGTTTGTCGGAAAATTGCCGACAAAGAAAACGGGAATTATTCCTGTTGTGGATTATGCGAAGATGCGGGAAATTGCCGCGGACGTGCTCGGCAAAGTCGGCGTTCATAGAGACCCTAATCTTTTTGTTGAAAAGATTAGCATATCTGAGAAGCAGCAGGTGGAAATTGCGAAGGCGCTGGCCTCAAAGGCCGATGTGATCATCATGGATGAGCCGACAACTTCCCTGACAACCTCAGAGACAGAACATTTATTTAAGATAATCCGCCAGTTAAAAGCTGAGGGGAAAGGCATCGTCTATATCAGCCATAAGATGAAGGAGATTAAAGAAATCGGCGACAGAGTTACCGTATTGAAGGATGGTACTTATGTTGGAACCCGGAATGTGGCCGATGTGGAGATTGACGATTTGGTAGCCATGATGGTTGGCCGTAAGATTCAGGGAACTTATCTGAATGAAGAATGTCAGGATTTCTCGAAGGAGCCGGTATTCTTTGAGGTAAAAAACATTTCCAGAAAGGATAAGAAGGTTAAAAATGTATCTTTCCAGCTCCACAAAGGTGAGATTCTTGGATTTGCCGGATTGGTTGGTTCCGGGCGAAGCGAACTGATGAATGCCATCTTTGGCGCAGAGCCGAAGTCTGAGGGCCAGATTTTCATGGAAGGCAAAGAATTAAAGATTAATAATCCATATGAAGCCATCAAGAGTGGACTTGGTATGGTTACGGAAAACCGTCGTGAAACCGGTTTCCTGGATAATTTTGATATTAAACAGAATATTTCTATTGTGCCGTATATTAAAGAATCTAAAGGCGGCGGCGTGATTGGGTTGGTTAATGATAAAGAAGAATTGAATTATGCGAATCAGCAGTGCGCGGATATCCGTGTAAAGATGCGCGATATTCATCAGAATATTACCGAGTTGTCCGGCGGTAACCAGCAGAAGGTTATTCTGGGCAAATGGCTTGCGGCAGAAAGTAAACTGATTATCTTTGATGAGCCGACGAAGGGTATTGATGTCGGAAGTAAGAGCGAGATTTATGTTCTGATGCGTAAGCTGGCCAATGAAGGCAAAGGTGTATTGGTGGTATCCTCCGAACTTCCGGAATTGCTTTCCGTGTGCGATACCATCGCCGTTTTCCGCGAGGGCGAAATCCGTGGAATTTTCAAAAATTCGGAAGCAACCGAAGAGAAGATTGTAAAAACATCCACAGGTGAATAGAAAAAGGAGATTGAAACGATGAGTGAAAATAATGCAAAGAAAAAAATGTCATTCGGCGAAGCATGGCAGAAATTTGGTACGATAGGTATCTTTGTTTTGTTATTAGTTGTTCTGGCTGTCATTAAGCCGAGCAGTGTATTCAGCGCGAGCAGTGTGCCGCAGATTCTGAAACAGAGTTCAGTTAACATCCTTCTGGCCCTTGGCGAATTTTTCGCGATTCTGATTGCGGGTATTGATCTGTCCGTCGGCTCTGTTGCCGCTCTGACCGGTTTGTTTACCGCAAAGATGATGATTGTCGGAGTTCCTGTACCTCTTGCGCTTATTGCAGGTATTTTGATTGGTACATTTTTCGGTTTTATCAATGGTATGCTTGTTAATAAAACAGGGCTTCATCCGTTTATTATCACACTGGGTACCCAGTCCATTTTCCGAGGCATAACGTTGGTATTATCCAATTCCCGTTCAGTTTACGGATTCCCGTCTTCTTTTACTTCCTTAATGAGCGGGAGTGTTGCAGGTGTTCCGATTCCGGTTATCATTGCTTTGATTGCAGCGATTATTCTCTGGTTTGTGACAACAAAATGTAAGGTTGGACGTAATATTTACGCTTTGGGCGGCAATATCGACGCAGCCTGGTATTCAGGTATTAATGTCAATCTTCATCGCTTGATTGTATTTATGATTTCCGGTACATGTGCCGGTCTGGCCGGCGTGGTACTTCTCGGCCGTGTAGGCGCTGCGGAACCGGCTGCCGCGACAGGTTTTGAAACCTTTGCTATCGCTGCATCCATCATCGGCGGTACAAGCTTTATGGGTGGTAAAGGTAAGATTCCGGGTGTTGTTGTCGGCGGTTTGATTATCGGTTTGATCAACTATGGAATGACAGCTCTGACACTGCCGTCCACCTATCAGCAGATTGTTATGGGCGCATTGATTATTATCGCTGTAACAATCGATACATTTGTCGGCAGAAAATCATGATAAAATGATTATAACTATATACATCTTTAAGGAGGACAGAATTTATGAAACCATTATTTAATCCATCTTTGATGTGCATGGATTTATTGAATATCAAAGAGCAGATTGAAATTTTAAACGAAAGAGCGGATATGTACCATGTGGATATCATGGACGGGCATTTTGTTAAAAATATTACCTTATCTCCGGATTTTGTGAAGGCCATCAGCAAAGTTGTTAAGATTCCGATGGACTGTCATCTGATGGTAACGGACCCGGATGATTATATTGAGAGTCTGGCAAATGCCGGCGCCGGATATATCTGCCCTCATGCAGAAACGATTAATTCGGATGCCTTCCGTATTATCAATAAGATTCGTGCCAATGGCTGTAAAGTGGGCGTTGTTTTGAATCCGGCCACCCCGTTATCTTATATTCAGCATTATATCCATTTAGTGGATAAGATTACAATTATGAGTGTGGACCCGGGATTTGCGGGCCAGCCGTTTATCCGTGAGATGCTGGATAAGATTGCTGAGGCAAAACGGCTGAAAGAGGAAAAAGGTTATAAGTATATTATCGAAGTTGACGGTTCCTGCAATGCAGGTACATTTAAGGATTTGGCGGCAGCCGGAACAGAATGTTTCATCGTAGGCACATCCGGACTCTTTAATCTGGATGAGGATTTAACCGTTGCATGGGATAAAATGATTGAAAATTTCAATGCCTGTGTGAATGCCTAAAAGCAGAAAGGACGAGCTATGAAGTACGTTATAGGCATTGATATCGGCGGAACGAATCTGAGAATCGGGACGGTGGATTCGGAAGGAAAAATGATAAATTTTGAGAGAAAGTCCAGCGCTTCCCTGGTGGCGGAAAATGCGGTTCAGAATCTTGGAAGAGAGTTGACTTCTTATATCGGAAGATACCAGCTTGAGGGACAGGTTGGCGCCGTATCCGTCGGCGTGCCATCGATTGTCAGCAAAGATAAAAGCTTTATTTATTCAACGCCGAATTTAAAAGGTCTTGAAAATATTGATTTGGGGAATCTGCTGAAAGCCTATGTCAATGTTCCGGTGTTTGTTGACAGGGATGTCAATTATCTTCTGGTCAATGACATTAAGACCCACCATTTGGATGAGGAAAGGGAACGGACAATTCTTGGATTTTATCTTGGAACGGGCTTTGGCAATGCGGTGTATATCAACGGGCAGCTCCATGTGGGTAAGAACGGTGTGGCCGGAGAACTTGGCCATATTCCGATGTATGGCATTGATGAAGTGTGTACCTGCGGCAATGTGGGCTGTTCTGAGACACGCTGCTCCGGCAGATACCTGAGACATCTGGCAGACACCTGTTTCCCGGATACGGATATTTCCGCTGTATTTGAAAAACACGGTGATGACCCGAGAATTCTGGAATATGTGGATACGCTGGCGATACCGATGGCGACGGAGATTAATATTCTGGACCCGGATTATGTGATCATGGCCGGCGGCGTTATGATGATGAAAGATTTTCCTATGGAGCGCCTTATCTGGGCGGTGAAGGAGCGGGCGAGAAAGCCATTCCCATCGGAGAATCTGGAGTTTGTTTTCCCTGAGCATACGCAGGACAGCGGAGTCATCGGAGGAGCCTATGCGGCATTTGACAAATTGGGGAAAATGAAAAAATGATATGGTTCTGCGGAAGCAGTCTATATAAAAAATAAAAAGGAGAGGATTAGAAATGAAGAAGAGAATTGTAGCATTGGGATTAGCAGCTACTATGACAGCAGCTTTACTTGCCGGATGCGGAAACTCCAGCAAAGAGACAAAGGCTGAAACAAAGGCAGAGACAACTGCTGAAAGCACAACAGAAGCAGCAGGCGAGAACACAGCAGAAGGCGACTACAAATATGCTGTTATTCTGAAAACGCAGGCATCCGACTTCTGGACAAAGATGTGGAAGGGCGTTGAAGACAAAGCTGAAGAGATGGGTATTACAGTTGATATCTATTCTGCACAGAATGAAGAGGACTTCGAAGGACAGGTTGCTATCCTTGAGAAATGTATCAACGACGGCTATGACGGTATTGCTATCGCACCATTGTCCGCATCCAACATGGTTTCCACTGTTGCAGCAGCAACTAAGGCAGAAATTACCATTGTAAATATTGATGAAAAACTGGATATGGAAGAAATGGAAAAACAGGGCGGCGCTGTTGTTGGTTTCGTTACAACAGATAACGTAGCTGTTGGCGCCAAAGGCGCCGGCTATATTGCTGAAAACGTAGAAAAAGGAAGCAAAGTTGCCATTATCGAAGGTAAAGCCGGTAATGCTTCTGGTGAAGACAGAAGAGACGGCGCTAAAAAAGCTTTTGAAGATGCCGGACTTGAAGTTGTAGGAAGTATTCCTGCAGATTGGGACCGTCAGAAAGCATTGGACGCTGCAACAAGCTTTATTCAGCAGAACCCGGACTTAAAGGGTATCTACTGCTGTAACGATACAATGGCTCTCGGCGCATTACAGGCTGTTATCAATGAAAACAAACTTGGAGAAATCTTTGTTGTTGGTACAGACGGCGATACAGAAGCTGTTGATTCCGTAAACAAAGGTGAACTTTCCGCTACAGTTGCTCAGGACCCGGCAGGTATCGGCGCTAAAGGTCTTGAACTGTTAGTTGAAGCTGTACAGGCTGGCAACAAAGGTGAAGTTGGCGTTGTTCCAGATATGACACCAGTTGACTCCGTATTAGTTACAAAGGAATAATCAGGCAAATTTTAGGGTTGCGAATGTCTGATTAGATAAAATACGGGAGGGTCGGATTTCCGGCCCTCTTTTCATATGCACAGGGATGTGGTATACTTTAACGTGCGGAGTAAAAAAGTTTATTGGAGGTATCAGATATGAAAGTGGGATTTGGCTGTGACCATGTGGCAGTTGAATTAAAACAGATTTTAATGGAGCATTTAAATGAAAAGGGTTATGAATGTGTGGATTATGGCGCATACGACCCAAATGTGAAAGTAAATTATCCGGAGCCGGGTTTAAAGGTTGCAGAAGCAATTATGCGCGGCGAAGTTGAAAAAGGTGTTTTAATCTGCGGAACAGGGATTGGCATTTCTCTGGCGGCAAATAAAGTGCCGGGTATCCGCGCCGCCGTATGCAGCGAGCCTTATTCGGCCAAATTAACGGTAGAGCATAACAATGCAAATATTATCGCTATGGGCGCGCGGGTTGTCGGGCCGGAACTGGCAAAGATGATTGTGGATGAATTCTTTGGCGCCGAGTTCCAGGGCGGACGCCATGCGGTGCGCGTGGATATGATTTCGGATATTGAAAAGAAATATGGTGCGCAGTGGCATGAATGATCGTTATTATATCGGTGTGGAAATCGGCGGGACGAAACAGCAGTTAGCCGTCGGACTTTTCGATGGAACCATTTTGGACAGCCGACAGGTAAAGCTTGTTTACCGGAGAGGTGCGGAGGATATTCTGGAATGGCTTTCAGAAAATATTCGGGAATATCTGGAGATGTCGCCTTATGCGGGCTGCGTGGCCGGAATCGGCGTTGGTTTTGGAGGGCCGATAGAGACAGCCACAGGCCGGGTTCTGGCATCACTCCAGGTGCCGGGATGGAAAGATTTTGAGTTAAAACAGTGGTTTGAAAAAGAATTTGGGCTGCCTGTAATCGTGGTGAATGATACGGTCACCGGGGGCTTTGCTGAGCTGTATAAAGGCGCCGGCCGGGACTCGGAAAATCTTTTATATACGAACATAGGAACCGGAATCGGCGGCGGTCTTTATATTCACAGAAAGTATTATGACGGAAGCGGATTCGGGGCATCCTATCTCGGCAACATGCTTGTGCCGGACTGGCGTTCCCTTATTCCGGGAAGTTATACGCGGACTGAGCTGCTCTGTTCAGGGCGCAGTATTGAAAATCGCCTTAGAAGTGAGAGATATATACCAAATATTTCCTCTCTTTCAAAATATTATGATGGGGATATGAGCAGAATCACATGCGCCGACTTGGCAGAAGCGGCCAGGGCCGGCGATATGTTTGCCTGTGTGGAGCTGGACAAGATTTCAGAAAGCTTTTCGATTGCCCTTGCCAATATTCTTGCTGCCCAAGGAGTGGATACGGTCGTTATCGGCGGCGGTGTTGCAAAAATGGGCGATATATTGTTTGACAGAATTCGCCGGTTCACGGATGATTTTGCATTTATAGCCAATAAGGGCCATTATCGTATTTTGCAGAGTGAGTTGCTGGATGATGCAGTATTGGTGGGAGCTTTGCTGACAGCTTCCGGAAAATATGCAGAAATTTAATAAAGGAAAAGGCTGCCGCATGAAAAAATATGTGACAGCCTTTTTTGCGGAGACGATGGGATTCGAACCCATGTGCCGGGTAAATCCGACAAACTGATTTCGAGTCAGTCCCGTTATGGCCACTTCGGTACGTCTCCATTCTACGATTCTCTGTATGCAAATCAGAACGTCTGTTATTATACTACATATTCAGAGGTTTTTCAAATAAAATTTATAAAAAGTTCTTCTGTAAAATCAGTTCGCAAATATTTATTTGAAGGCAGTTTTCTTTGATTTAAAGAAAATCAGCAAAAAATCATGTAGACATATGTCGAAGCCTGTCTTCTATGTATTCTTTTTTGAGCATATGATGACAAAAAACGACTGATGTGCTATCATAAAACGGTCAGCGCAGGAGGTGAATTATGGGCCGTATAGATGAGGTATTAAAATCACTGGGGATACGGCGTACATACAAGGGCTATTACTATGTGGCAGATGCGGTGCGATTGGTGATGGAAGATGCATCTCTTCTGTTATATATTTCAAAATCTTTATACCCGGAAATCGCAAGACTTCATAATACGACAATTAATTGTGTTGAGCGAGATATACGAACAGTAGTAAAACGGTGCTGGGGGAGTGAATATGCAGATGTTCTGGAGTCTATGGCGGGTATCCCGCTTTATGAAAGGCCAACGTCCGGCGAGTTTATAGATATATTGTCAGGTTATCTATTATCTAGAAATATCCAATAAAAAAGAAAGTATTTTCTTTGAGGGGAGGAAATACTTTCTTTTTTTTGCAAATTGGAGAAAACGGGGGTGTTATTTCAAAATGGTGACGCCGTCCATCAACTCTGCCTCAAAGGCATTTTGATGGGATGGGGTATAAACGCCGGGAAGTCCGCCGGTGTGAATGAAAATGACAGTTTCCCCTTTTTGAATTTTTCCCTGTTTTACCATATCCCGAAGGGCGGCATAGGCTTTTCCGGTATAACATGGGTCCAGGACAATAGATTCGGAACGGGCCATATCATAAATGGCATCCCGAACAGCCTCGGAAGGAAGATTATAGCCGCCGTAAAGATAATCTGTTGCAATATCAAAATCATCTTCGACGGCATCGAAGTCCAGTTTCCAGGCTTCTTTGATTCGATGGAAATAATCGACGGCATAATTAAAAATATTTTCTTCATAAGGCATAATCTGAACGCCTGTCAGATTCAGCTCCGAGCCGTGGAGGCCGCAGAAAAGGCCCATGTAAGTTCCCATACTTCCGAGGGGAACGACAACACGGCCGGACTTAAATTCATTTTTTATTTCCTGGGCACATTCGTAATAGCCGAGAGCGCCGATTTCATTGGAACCGCCCATTGGAATAAAGTAGCAGCGTTCCCCCTGGGATTCAAATTTATCGGCAACCCGCCTGACAACATCCATCAATGGGGTGCCGTCGTTTTTATGTAAAAATACACAGGCGCCGAAAATGCGGTCAAGGAGCATGTTTGAGGTGAGAATGCCCGGATAATCATCCATCGCAACAACAGCACATTTCATTTGATATTTTGCGGCAACTGCGGCGGTCAGGCGGCCGTGATTTGTTTGGGCTCCGCCGACGGTAATCAGCATGGTTGCGCCTTTTTCTTTAGCATCATAGACAAGATATTCCAGTTTTCTCAGCTTATTTCCCCCGACGCCGAATTCAGTTAAATCATCCCGTTTCATATAAAGCTCAATGCCCAGACTCTCCGACAGGCTGGAAAGATAACTCACGGGCGTCGGAAGATTCAGAAAGGCTTGTTTTGGATAACCAAACATATGCATTCACATCCCTTCACAGATAATATTTTGTTATTTCAATTTAGTGTAGGGCTAAATGAGGGAAAAGTCAATGGTTTTACAAGCGGGACTTTTAAGAAAGCGGGATTTGTGTTAAACTGACTTATAGATGTTTAAAATATGATGGAGGTTATTTTTATGTATGATATAGTGATCATAGGCGCAGGTACGGCCGGCCTTTCGGCGGCTATCTACGGTGTGCGCGCAGGAAAAAGTGTACTGGTGCTTGAGGGAGAGAATTACGGCGGACAGATTATTAATTCGCCGGAGGTTGAAAATTATCCCGGAATTGCGAAGATTTCCGGTTTTGAGTTCGCTACAGGCCTGTATGAGCAGGCCCAGAATCTCGGTGCGGCGATTGAATTTGAACCGGTTGTCCGGGTGGAAAAAGAGGGTAAAGATTTTATAGTATATACGGAAGAAAGGGAAATACCATGTCATTCGGTAATTCTGGCGACAGGGGCAAAAAATCGTCCCCTCGGCGCGGAGAAGGAGGAATCCTTTGTCGGAGCAGGGGTTTCCTATTGCGCCACCTGTGACGGGGCGTTTTTCAGGGGCCAGGTGACGGCGGTTGTCGGCGGCGGAAGCACAGCCCTGGAGGATGCAGAGTTTTTGAGCGCCTATTGTGAAAAAGTCTATTTGATTCATCGGAGAGATGAATTCAGAGGCGAGCAGTGGCTGGCAGAAAATCTCCGCAAAAAAGAAAATGTTGAGTTTGTGTTAAATGCGGTAGTTACGGATATTATCGGCGAGGGGAGTGTCCAGGGAATTCGCGTGAAGGATACGAAAACAGGAGAAAGCCGGGAAATTTCTGTTGCCGGTCTTTTTGTGGCTATCGGCCAGATGCCGGACAATAAGGCCTTCGAACCGCTGGTTGAGCTGGATGCCGGCGGTTATATCCAGGCCGGAGAGGATTGCCGGACAAGCAATGACGGCGTTTTTGCCGCGGGCGACTGCCGGACAAAGACAGTGCGTCAGTTGACAACGGCGGCAGCGGACGGGGCTGTTGCCGGATTGGCGGCCTGTGAATATATTAATCGAAATGAATAAATTTTATCTAAAAAACGGGCAGGGGAGAAATATCCCTTGTCCGTTTTTTCTGTTACAAAATCGGTTTTTTCCATTTAATCCGGCAGGCATGGCAGGCGCTTGGCGATGTGGCCGTGCCGCCCTGGGATGTCTCTCTTAAAGAAACCGGCAGTGAGCGGCCGACGCGGTACATAACCTCGATGGCTTCATCAATCGGTACGACACTTTGAATACCGCTCAGGGCGATTTCGGCGCTGATTAAAGCATTGGAAGCGCCCATGGCATTTCGGTTCTGGCATGGAATTTCAACAAGGCCGCCCACCGGGTCGCAGACCAGCCCGAGAATATTAATGAGTGCAAAGGAAGCGGCATCCAGGCATTGGGATGGGGTTCCGCCCATAAGCTGTGTCATAGCCGCTGCGGCCATAGCGCTGGCAGAGCCGACTTCAGCCTGGCATCCGCCTTCAGCGCCGGCGGTAGTTGCATTTCGGGTAATCAGATAGCCGACGGCGGCTGCCGTATAAAGGGCCTGAATAATGACCGCATCTTCCATATTATATTCTTCCTGCGCTGCACAGAGCACGCCCGGAATAACGCCGGAGGAGCCGGCTGTCGGCGCAGCCACGATAAGCCCCATGGAAGCATTGACTTCCAGAACCCCAACGGCGTAAGCAATAGCCTTGGAGACAAGAGGGCCACATATGTTTTTTCCTGCCTTTCGAAGGGCGTCTATCTGCTTGCTTTCGCCGCCAATCATACCTCCGGTGCTGATTAAGTCTTCTGTTAAAGCCCGATGGATAGCCTGCTTCATAATATCATAGGCCCGCTCCATTTTGCGTGTGACGTCCACCGGGTCCTGCTCCAGATAATTCGTTTCCCGCAAAAACATGGCCTGGGAAATCGGAATATGTTTTTCAGAGCATATTTCAAGCAATTGTTTTCCGTTAATAAAATTCATCAAAATATTCCTCCCCATTTTTAAATTGCCGGTACGATAGTCGCGCTGATAATGGCATCATGACATTCCAGAACAGTGATAATAGAAGGGTTAATCTCAGAATCAACTTCAATGATGGCGTAAGCGTCATCACCTTTGGCTTTGCGGTAAACCTTCATAAAGGCAATATTCAGATCAATACCGCTGCACACGGTTGTGATATAGGCCAGCACACCTTTTTTATCCTTATGATGGACAATCAGCGTGGAATATGCGCCGGAGAGAGCGATATCGACACCATTTAAGCGCCGGATGACGGCGTTTCCCCCACCAATCGATTCGCCCCGAAGTTCAATTGTCCGATTGTTCTCGCAGTGCAGCAAAATGTCCACCGTATTTGGGTGAATATTTTTTTCAGTCGTATTTTCAATGAATTCGTATTTTAACCCGGCTGCATCGGCATATTGAAAAGAATCCCGAATCCGTTCATCATCCGGGAGAAAACCGAGAATACCGCCGACCAGCGCCCTGTCCGTGCCATGGCCCCGATAAGTCCATGCAAAAGAACCATAGAGGGTAAATGTTACGGAAAGGATTTTTTCCGGCGCCAGCTTTCCGGCCAGATGGGCGATTCGCAGAGCTCCGGCCGTATGGGAACTGGAAGGCCCAATCATATTCGGACCGATAATATCAAACATACTTATATCGTTCATAAAACCTTCTCCTTTTTTATAATTCTATGATATACTAAAAAAGAAAGATTTAAAAGCGTAATTTGTAATAAACCAAGTCCGGAAAACATAGATTGATAATCAGGGGGAATATATGTATCGAAAAACTTTAACAAAACCTCGAAAATGGGACGAAGAGTCGTTGGCGCTGGCTACAAAAGAGGAATTGGTCGCTGATTTGCTGCTGCGGAAATCTCAGCTTCAAAACCGAAAAAAATCCAGACTGCCATGGGACAGGCATCTTTTGAAAAAGGAGATGTACTGGATTGGAGTTGTCAACAGAGAATTGGAGCAGCGCAGAGAATGGATTGTGGAGAGTTAAGGGACTTTACATTTCTGAAAATAAGTGACAGCAGGTATAAAAAATGTTATAATGAATTCAAACATATCTTTTATTCTATTTACACATGATAAACCAGAGGCCGAAGGTTATGGCGGCCATTTCATTCTGGAAATTTTCAATGCAGACAATGTAACATGCTGAGAGGATTCCGGAATAGCGGTGTCCTCTTGGAAAAGAAAAGGAGGACACTTAATGAACGGTGAAACAGAAAAGATTAAGACACAAAACATTAAAAATGAAGATTTGTATTTGAATGCTTTGGTGACTCATAAGGACCGGGTATTTCGAATGGTTTTTAAGGAAAAGCAGGAGTTTCTGGAATTGTATAATGCTATGAATGGAACGTCTTATACGAATCCGGAGGATTTGGAAGTCACGACACTGGAAAACGCGATTTATATGGGATTGAAAAACGATGTATCCTTTTTGTTGTATGACGAGTTGGCTTTATACGAGCATCAGTCTACGGATAATCCCAATATGCCGTTGAGGAATTTGTTTTATGTGGCGGATATTTATTCGAAACTGACGGCCAAAGCAAATTTATACGGTTCAAGGCTTGTTAAGATTCCAGAACCCAAATTTGTTGTATTTTATAATGGAACAGATGAATTGCCGGAGCGCAGTGAGCTTCGGTTGTCGGATGCTTTTGAGAAAAAATCCGAATCTATGGATTTGGAGCTTAAAGTGTTGGTTTTAAATATTAATCCGGGATACAATGAAGAATTGATGGAAAAGTGTAAAAGTTTGAGAGATTATATGATTTTTGTTTCAAGGATTCGAGAATACAGCCAGCATATGGCGTTAAACAAGGCTGTTGAAATATCGATTCAGACATGTATTGATGAGGATATTCTGGCAGAGTTTCTCAGAAAAAACAGGGCGGAGGTGTTAAAAGTGAGTATTTATGAATACAATGAAGCTTTACATATCCAGCAGGAGCGGGAGGCCGCCAGGGAAGATGGTCTGCAGCAAGGAATGCAGCAAGGGCTGCAGCGCGGCGCACTTTTAGAGCGAATCGGGAAGATTCGGAGGAAGTCGGAAAAGGGCTTGCCGGCGGGAGATATTGCGGATATGCTGGAAGAAGAATCAGCCTTTGTTGAAAGGGTTCTGCAAATATTCAAAGAACAGCCGGATATGGATGCTGAGAAAGCATGCGATATTTTAATACGTGGCATTTGATATAAGACAGGGTGGCATGGATGTTACAATTCATGGCCACCCTGTTGTTTTCTGATAAAAAATTTGTTATACTAAAATTAGTCAGAATATTATTGACTTGATTCATATTGCAAAGGAGGAAGGCTATGGAAAGTAAAAAAAGGGCGGTTACTGTTTTTTATATTATTTTGTTAATTGTTTGTGCCGGAATGCTATGCTATGCAGATACATTCGCCATACAAATGAGGGGGATGGTAGAGAAGACATATGAGTCCGTTAAATATGGCGTATATGAAATTCTTTACCAGAGTGTTCTTGCACTGCTCATTTGTCTGAACCATTTTATGGGGCGCTTTGTAAAGGTAAAGATATATGTTGCCTGCTCGGCGGCGATGATAATTTTATTGGTGTTTTTGCTGTATATAAATCTGTTTCATTTTGTCTTTAAATTTTTGATTGTTATTTCCATTGTTTTTGTTGCAGAATTTGTTTTCGGGATGGTGGAAAGAAAAATGAATTTGTGAGGGGTGGCTGGATGAGTATTATTGATTACATAAGCAGGTATTTTATATTATATCAAGTGTTTATTCTTGGGCTTATATGCAGACAATGGTATTATCATTTTGGCAATGAGGCACGGTCCGGGCAGACAATATATAAGATTCGAAAACCCAGACAGGTTATAGCCGTAAACGCCGGACTTTATGTCGTGCTGCTTCTGCTGTGTATTTATGGCATTTGGATAGGCAGAACAAAAGAAAGTACATATTTTTTTATCTTGCTTTTTGCAGAGCTTGTTGTTGGGTTTCTTATAGATTGTCTCCCTCAGCGGATTTGTGAAAATGGAATTCGGACGTATCAGGGATTTGTTCCATGGCCATCCATATATAAAATTCGGGATTCGGGGAAAAAGCATGTTATAATGATACTTTATCGCGCGGAGCCTGACGAAGCGCGCCCATGCGGAGCATCTGACATACGGGATGCCCGAAAGGGTATAGATATTCATGGAAAGAAGAGAAGTAAAAAAATTTATTGCCGGCCGGAGGAGAAGGAGCAGCTGGAGAAATTTATTTTGGAGAAAGCTGAGACCCAGCAAAGAGCAGGAACTTCGGTGTTGGGACAGGGAAAATCAGAGGTGAACGAGTTATGAAGAAGAAACGTATCATTTGTTTTGGAGATTCAAATACATGGGGGTATAATCCGGTGACAGGCGGGCGGTATGACGAAAATACCCGGTGGCCGATGCGGATGCAACAGATTTTAGGCGATGGATATCAGATTATCGAGGAAGGCCAGAATGGCCGGACTATCTGTTGTGAGGACCCGTGGGAATGGGGGAATAAAAAAGGAATGGATTATGTTCTGCCGATGGCGGAAAGCCATGTGCCTTTCGACATGCTGATTATTATGCTGGGTTCCAATGAACTGAAGAAAAAGTTCCATCTTCCGGCGGGAGATATCGCCGGAGGGCTTCAGAATATGATGATGAAGCTGACAAGTTTTTTGAAATATAAATGCAATCAGCCGGATACCAGAATTCTCATTGTGTCGCCGGTACATGTGGGCGAGGGAATAGAAACATCGCCTTTTGCTGAATTTTTTGAAGGCAGGGAAGCCGTGGAGAACTCAAAGCGGATGGCCTACTGGTATAAATTGGTAGCCGACCAGTTTGAATGTGAATTTTTT
>ERZ809224.712-NODE-712-length-29055-cov-5.322345_pt1 | contig 29055 bp, 21 predicted proteins | sample MGYA00520513_ERZ809224 | MGnify/ENA primary metagenome ERZ809224 (study PRJEB31576, sample SAMEA3212658) | Homo sapiens | biome: human-gut; feature: human gut; material: fecal | place: Sweden | collected 2012 ... | reverse complement strand
TGTGGTGGGTTCTGGACCCCATTTGTTTTATGCTGATTTATACGGTAATTTTTGGTGTAGTGTTTAATGCAAAGGAACAGTATTTTACCATATTTATTTTTATCGGATTGACTATGTGGGAGTTTTTTAATAAGACACTTTTACAGAGCGTGAAAATAGTGAAGGCGAATAAGTCCATTGTATCCAAGGTTTATCTTCCCAAATATATTCTGGTAATGGTTCGTATGTTTGTGAACGGTTTTAAAATGTTGATTTCTTTTGGGATTGTGCTGGTTATGATGGTGATCTATCGTGTGCCCGTGAGCCTGAATATTCTGTATATGATACCGATTATGCTGACTTTGTTTTTGATTACATTCGGCTGCAGTACCATAGTGCTGCATTTCGGCGTGTTTGTGCAGGATTTGTCCAACGTGATCAACATTGCCATGCGTCTGCTGTTTTATATGACCGGTATTTTTTATAACGTAGAGACAAGACTTGCAAAATTTGCACCCTGGAATAAGATACTGCTTCACTGTAATCCCATGGCGCTGCTGTTGACTTCAGCGAGACGCTGTATGATTTATGACCAGGTTCCGGCGAGAAAATTTCTGCTGTTATGGTTTTGCCTGGGAATCATTCTTTCAGCTATCGGAGTGAAGATTATCTATAAATACGAAAACAGCTATGTGAAGGTGATATAAATGGAACGGGAAATTGCAATCGAAGTAAAAAATTTAGATATCAGTTATCGAAACCTGCAGAAATTTTCTATCAAACAGAGCTTGCTGCATTTGAAAAAGGTGCATGCAGATGTGTTTCAGGCAGTGAAAGATGTCTCTTTTGAGGTGGAAAAAGGAGAGATTCTTGGCATTATTGGAAAGAACGGCAGTGGAAAGTCCACCATGCTGAAGGCATTGGCGGGTATTTTTTCCGCAGATTCCGGTACGATAGATTTGAAGGGACATTCCGTATCTCTGCTGTCTATCGGCGTAGGATTTGAGCGAGAGATGAGCGGCCGTGAGAATATTATTCTCTCTGGTATGCTGCTTGGATTTTCTGAGGAATTTATTCGCTCAAAGATGGATGAGATTATTGAGTTTGCAGGACTTGGCAAATTTATTGATATGCCGGTTCGCACTTACTCAAGCGGTATGTATTCGAAACTGGCGTTTTCTATTACGGCAGTTTTAGAGACGGATATCATGCTGATTGATGAGGTTTTGAGTGTCGGCGATGAGAAGTTTAAAAAGAAAAGCTATGCAAAAATGAAAAGTCTGATTTCCAGCCGTGAGAGAACGGTTGTGATCGTATCTCATAGTCTGGAAACTCTGGAGGAGCTCTGTGACAAGGTGATGTGGATGCATGAGGGCAGACTGGTGGAGATCGGCAGGCCGCAGGAAGTGCTTCCGCGCTACGTAGAATTTATGAAATAGGAGGTTTTACCGTGGAGAAGACGAACGTTTACGGTGTAGTTCTTGCCGGAGGCAAGGGTACGCGCATGGGTAATGTGGAGAAACCGAAGCAGTTTATGGAGGTAGGCGGGAAGCCTGTTATCATCCATACTCTGGAGAAATTTGTGGTGAATCCTCAGTTTGAGCGGGTAATTGTGCTCTCGCCGAAGCAGTGGATTACCTATACACAGGATATTGTAAAGAAATATATATCGCTTGCAGAGAAGATTGATGTGATCGAAGGCGGCGCTACCCGCAACGATACGATTATGAATTCCATCCGCCATATTGAGAATAAATACGGGCTGGATGATGACACGATTATTGTGACCCACGATTCCGTGCGGCCGTTTGTGACTCACCGCATTCTGGAGGACAATATTCGTTATGCTAAGAAATATGGGGCCTGTGATACCGTGATTCCTGCAACAGATACCATTGTAGAAAGTCAGGACAACAAGTTGATTACCAGTATTCCGGATCGCTCAAAAATGTATCAGGGCCAGACGCCTCAGAGCTTTCGCGCAAAGAGGCTGAGAGAGGTTTTCGAGGCGCTCACGGAGGATGAAAAGACGATTCTCACGGATGCATGTAAGATTCTGATATTAAAAGGAGACAGAGTGCATCTGGTGGACGGAGAGGTATTCAACATTAAAATCACGTATCCGTATGATCTTCGCGTGGCGGAGTCACTTTTAGGAGGGAATGGCGTATGCTGAATACAGTATATCAGTTGAAGCGTCCGAGACAGTTTGAGATTGCATTTAAGGATATAGAGCTTGACAGGGATCAGGTGATCGTACGTCCGACACGCTTGTCCATCTGTCATGCAGACCAGCGCTACTATCAGGGAGCGCGGGCAGAGGAGATTCTGCGTCAGAAGCTGCCGATGGCGCTCATCCATGAGGGTATTGGGAAAGTCATATATGATCCTACCGGGACCTTTGAAATCGGTACCGAGGTGGTTATGATTCCGAACCGTCCGACAGAGCAGGATGATATTATCGCGGAAAATTACCTGCGTTCCAGCAAATTCTGCGCAAGCAGTACCGATGGCTTTCTTCAGGAATATGTGCAGGCGGCGCCAGATCGTTTTGTGCGTCTGCCGGAGGGGATTAATCCCACTGTGGCCGCATTTACGGAGCTTGTAAGTGTCAGCTTCCATGCCATTAACCGTTTTCTGCGTTTTTCGCATGAGAGACGAGATGTAATCGGCGTCTGGGGAGACGGTAATCTGGGTTATATCACTTCACTGCTTTTGAAAAAAATGTTGCCGGCATCGAAAATTTACATCTTTGGTGTTACAGAGAATAAGCTTTCTGATTTCACGTTTGCAGATGCCACTTATTGTGTAAACGATGTTCCTCCGGATATGCAGATCAACCATGCATTTGAGTGTGTGGGCGGAGGAGCCGCATCAAAGGCAATTAATCAGATTATCGATTATATTGTACCTGAGGGAACGATCAGTATTCTGGGTGTGAGCGAGGATCCTGCTCCGATTAATACGCGCATGGTTCTGGAGAAGGGACTGCATATTTTTGGCAGCAGCCGCAGCGGCAGAAGCGATTATGAGGGGCTGCTGAAATTATACGAGGAGCATCCGGAGATTGTGTCCTATCTGGAGAATATCATGGGTGCGGAAATCGAAGTGAAGGATGTAAAGGATATTACCAGAGCGTTTGAGATGGATATACACAAACTGATGGGGAAAACGGTGATGATCTGGAATGAATAAGTGGATAAAAAGAGTTTATCTTTTTCTGACCTTAAAGCTCCTTTTCCCATGGCAATACCGGAGATTTCGTAAGCTGCCTTTGAAAAATGGGAAAGCAGTGTTTATTGAGGCAAATCTGACACAGCTTTCCGGCAGCTTACGTTTTTTATATGAAACTTTATGTGCAAATGAGGGAATGCAGGTTAACGTCCATTATCTGCAGGAGTCAGGAAATAAGCTTACATTTATAAAGAATGCGCTCAGATGCCTGAAGAATATCGGGGATGCACAGTATATTTTCCTGTGTGAGGGATCGAGAGTGATAAGCTGTATTAAGCCGAGAAAGGAAACGGTAATTACGCAGCTTTGGCATGGATGCGGTGCATTTAAAAAATTCGGCTTTAGTACCTGTGAGGACCGTTTCGGCGGCAGCAGGGAGGAATACCTGAAATACAATTATTATGGAAACTATAATTATGTGACTGTGTCAAGTCCTGAGGTTGTCTGGGCTTATAAAGAAGCCATGAATCTGCCCGAGTATGACAGAAGCGTAGTACCTGTGGGTGTAAGCTGCACGGATGTGCTGTTCCAGGAGAGTTATCAAAAAGCTGCGGCGAAGAAGCTGTCCGGACTTTATGCGGGGACGCAGAATAAAAAGATAATGCTGTATGCCCCTACTTTCCGTGGAAGTGTCGGAAATGCAACGGCGCCGGAGGGATTGGATATCCTTCTTTTAAAGAAAAAACTGGGGAAGGATTGGGTGCTTCTCGTAAAGCAGCACCCGGTTGTGAAGCACAGACCGCAGATTCCGGCGGAGGCTTCGGATTTTGCATTTGATGTATCAGACGATTTTGTCATTGAAGAGCTTCTGTGTGTCAGTGATCTGTGTATATCTGATTATTCTTCGCTGGTGTTTGAATACTCGCTGTTTGAGCGTCCCATGCTTTTCTTTGCCTATGATTTTGAGGAGTATGGAGATTGGAGAGGCTTTTATTATAATTATGATGAGCTTGCTCCGGGGCCTGTGGTGCGGACTACGGGAGAAATAGCAGATTATGTTCTGCATCTGGAAGAACGTTTTGACAGAGAAAGAGTAGTGCAGTTCAGGGAAAAGTTTATGAGTGCCTGTGACGGATATGCTACCAGGCGGCTGCTTGAGCTGATTCATATTGAAAAATCTAGTTCTATTACAGGGAAGGAGAACACAGATGAGTAAAATTGTGACGATGCTGAAAAAAACACCTTTGAAAAAGGTGTGGTGGAAGGTGAAAAAGCAGGTAAAGAAGCTGCCGCCTGTAAAAAAGCTGAAAAAATATATGGGAAAAAAACGCAAGGACAAGCTTCTGTATCATACATTGCCAGATGTTTACAATGCTCATAAAAATGATCCTGTGGATGAGCGCAAGGTTGTGTTTATTGAGCTTCGCCTGCCTGCGGTCAGCAACAGTTTTCGCATACTGTATGATGAGCTGGAGAGGGATTTTGACCTGGATATTCATGTACATCTGCTGCGAAATTCATTTGTATCCCGCAAGGAGTATATTGAGCGATGTAAAAAGATGCTGGCGGATGTGGCTACCGCAAAATATGTATTTGTGAATGAAGCTTCCGATGTATTGAGCTGTGTGGATATGCGCCCGGAAACAGTGGTGACGCAGTTGTGGCACGCCTGCGGTGCGTTTAAAAAATTCGGGATGAGTACGGCAGAGTTGATTTTTGGCCCAAACGCGGAGGAGCTGAAGCGTCATCCCAACAATAAAAATTATACCTATGTGACGGTTTCAAGCCCTGAAATTGTCTGGGCCTATGCGGAGGCTATGGACATGAAGGACAGGCAGGATGCGATTCGTCCGGTAGGAACCAGCCGCACTGATATTTTTTATCGCAGGGAAACGATTGCGAAAGCATTCCAGAATCTGTACAAGGAATTCCCGGCCGCAAAGGGGAAAAAAATTATACTGTATGCGCCTACCTTCCGTGGACGAGTGGCCAGAGCCAGGACACCGGACTGCTTTGATCTGGAGAAATTTGCGGAGAATTTCAAAGACGAGTATGTGGTAATATTTAAACATCATCCGCTGGTGAAAGTGCTTCCCGAGATACCGGAAGATTTGAAGGGGAGCTTTGCGATTGATGCGACCAGAAGTATGACGATAGAAGATCTTTTGTGTGTCAGTGATATCTGTATCTCGGATTACTCATCTCTTGTATTTGAATATTCTCTGTTTGAGCGTCCGATGCTGTTTTACGCATACGATCTGGATGAGTATTTTGATTGGAGAGGCTTTTATTATGACTATGATGAGCTGACGCCCGGACCTGTATGTAAGACAAATGAAGAAATGATTGACTTTATCCGTCACATAGATGAGCGATTTGACAGGCAGATGGTGGCAGATTTTAAAAAGAAATTTATGAGTGCCTGCGACGGACATGCAACAGAGCGCATTCTGAAGATGGTATTTGCTGACCGCTATGAGAGTCTCAGGCTGAGTCATGAGAGAAAAGATGAGGATATCAAGGTATCTGTGGTCATGCCGGTGTATAATGCGGGAAAGTATCTGTTTGAGAGCCTTGGCAGTGTGCTTGCACAGACTTTGCAGGATATCGAGATTATCTGTGTGGATGACGGCTCCACGGATGATTCAGCGGAAATTATTGAGGATTATGCGTCCAGAGACTACAGACTTTCTCTCATACGTCAAAAAAATCAGTATGCCGGGGCGGCCAGAAATGCGGGACTTGCAAAGTGCCGCGGTGAGTATGTGGTTTTCTGGGATGCAGATGACAGATTTGCACCGGATGCCCTGGAAAAGCTGTACCGCAGGGCAAAAGAGGATGATGCCGACATCAGTGTCTGCGATATTCGTAAGTGGGATGATAATGCCGACCGCTATGTGCTTCCATCTAATTATTTAAGAAAAGAATTTCTTCCGGAGCAGGTGCCGTTTTCCGTGAAAGATATTCCGCAGTATATTTTTAATTTTACTACGAATATTCCATGGAATAAGATGTACCGAAAAGCTTTTATAGAGAAGTATGATCTGCAGTTCGAGAAAAGGCAGAGGGCAAATGATGTTTTCTTTGTGATGCAGGCACTTTACCTTGCAGAGCGCATCACATATGTGGATGAACGGCTGATAGATTACCGCTATAACAACAGCGCCAGCCTGACCGGAACTCTGTCAGAGGCTGCCTTCTGTACGTATGAAGCGTTTTTGGCGGCACATGATGCACTGGAGCTTAGAGGAGCTTTTAAGAATGAAAAGGTAATGCAGAGCTTTGCAAACAAGGCATTGAATCTGCTGGTACAAAGTGTGGATATTCAAACTTCCCAGAAGACGGCCAGGGAATTGTTTGATATGCTTCTGGCGGAAGGGTTTCACAAACTGGGTATTGAGGACAGGGAGAATTATTATTATTCCCGAAAGGTATATGAAAGTTATAAAATGATGCTTACGGGTTCTTTGGTGGATACGCTGATCGTGATGAAGCGCCAGAAGGAAGAAAATCTGGAGGCGCACAGACAGAGGCTTTGCAGTCAGAGAGCGAAGGTACAAAAACTGACCGTAAAAGTAGAGAAACTGCAGTCTAAGGCAGAACAGCTTAAGAAAATAAAAGCTCAGAAAGCGTATCGGGCAATACGAAAATTCAGGCTTTTAAAGGAGTAGCAAAGAAAGGACAGCAAAGTGTTATCAGTAATCATACCGGCTTACAATGAAGAAAAAATGATACAGAAAACAGCAGATACAGTTGACAGGATATTAACAAATGCTTCCATTCCCTATGAGATCGTGTTTGTCAATGACGGGTCAAAAGACGGTACATGGACAGAGATCGAAAAGTGTGCAGCAGGAAATCTGCAAGTGAATGGCATACATTTTTCCAGGAATTTTGGAAAGGAATCTGCGATTTTCGCGGGGCTTGCCAGCGCAAAGGGTGACTGCTGTGCGGTGATGGACTGTGACCTGCAGCATCCACCGCAGATTCTGGTAGAAATGTATCGTCTCTGGGAGCAGGGCTATGAAGTTGTGGAAGGTGTGAAACGCAGCCGCGGAAAGGAAAGCCGTCTGCACAGAGCCTGTGCAGGTGCGTTTTACAGGATGATGTCAAAGGCCGTACAGATTGACATGTCAAGGGCATCGGATTTTAAGCTTCTGGATCGCAAAGCAGTGGAGGCTTTGCTGGCAATGCCCGAGCGGAATGCATTTTTTCGTGCGCTGTCTTCGTGGATCGGCTTTAAGACTGTAAGCGTAGAGTTTGATGTCCAGGAGCGATCTGAGGGAGAGTCCAAATGGTCTACCTGGTCTTTGGTTAAATATGCAGTGACGAATGTGGTGGCATTTTCTGCAATGCCCATGCAGTTTGTGACGATTGCCGGAATCTTTATGTTTCTATTTGCGCTGATCCTTGGGATTCAGTCTCTGGTGCACTATTTTACCGGACATGCAGTGGAGGGATTTACTACGGTGATCCTGCTGATCTTGATTGTAGGCAGCCTGATTATGATGAGCCTGGGGATTATCGGGTATTATATTTCAAAAATATATGAGGAAGTAAAAGGAAGACCCAAATATCTGATTTCAAAAAAAACAGGGAAATAACGGGAGGGCGCTTTGTTAAATTCAATAAAACCAATTATCAAAAAAATGCCGGTCATAAAGACCTATGTCCAGAAGCTGCAGAAGGCAAATGGAAAGGCTGCCGCAGTGCAGAAGGAAAATGAGAAGCTGAAGCGGGAAATATCCGTGCTTACTTTGGAAATGCAGAGGGCCAGAGTACAGGCCTGGAGTTATCAGACGAGAGAATGGACTAAGAGCAGAAAAAAGAATGCGGTATTCTGTGAGGAAAATCCCAAAGTCTCTATCATTATATTGAACCGCAATGGAAGGCATCATCTGGAAATTTTGATGAAATCCCTGCAGGATGCCGAGTTTTATGATAATTTTGAGATTATCGTTGTAGACAATGCGTCTGTTGATGATTCGGTATCTTTTCTTGAGCGGTATCACCAGATATTTGATTTGACGATCATACAGAATCAGGAGAATATGTCCTTTTCGGCAGCAAATAATCTGGCCGCAGGAGCGGCGACGGGAGACTATCTTCTGTTTTTGAATAATGATACTGAGGTAACAGACGGATGGCTGGATGAGCTGCTGATCACTGCGATGGAGAAAAAACAGGCGGGAGCTGTGGGGGCAAGACTGATTTATCCGGAAATTCCGGAGGGATGTAAAAATGCGCAGAAATCCTTTACGATTCAGCATGACGGAATTGGATTTCGGGACGCATTCCGGAATAAAACGTATTTTGTACAGCCATATAACAGGAAAAATGGGACAGGTGAGTTAAAAGCAGATATGGATGCGGCGGAGTGTGCCTGTGTAACAGCCGCAGTGCTGCTGGTGTCAAAGGAAGCGTTTGAGAAAATCGGAGGTTTTGATGAAAATTATCTTTATGGCTACGAGGACGTGGATCTCTGTCTGAAGCTTCATAAAGCAGGATATCACAATTATTGTTGCCCTGCCTGTATGGTTTTTCATTACGAATTTGGCACTCAGAATCAGGACGATCCGAAAGAGGTAAAGGAGCGCCGCCTTCACAATATGCATGTGTTTCAGGGCAAATGGCAGACTTATCTGCAGCGCAGGATTTTAAATGAGAAGCTGGATGAAACGCACGTTTTTACGGAGCAGAGACTTCTTGTTGCATTTGCGCTTGAGGATGAGGCCAATGCGGCTGTGAAGCTTTTTGCGGGGGCCCTGGAAAAGACCGGATGTGAGATAAAGTATTTATGCAGAGAAAATGAAAAGCAGGACTGGTATGATGTAGGACGCGAGACGGATGTACTGATTGTTTTGACGGCGGATTATGAGGTCTGTAAAGTGAAAAACACAAAAAACAGTCTTATAAAAACAGCCTGGGTAACTGGCGAGGAGGCGGGCTGGCGCAGCCGAAAGGCTTTTGAGAATTATGCGTTTATTCTCGTGGCTTCGGAAAAAGAGTGTGGCTGTATAAAAGCGCATGACTGTCCGGGGGCGGAGTCTTTTCCACTGCCATATTCTAAGAAAGATGCCGCAGAGGCTGTGCAGACATTGCGTGAGATTTTGAGGAAGCATAATGTGCAAAGAATAAACCGCAGAAAAATCGATATCTGCGGTCCAATGCCGAATGATGAAACCAAAAAATTCTGGGGCGACTATCATTATGCGGCTGCTATGAAAAAAGAGTTGGAAAAGCGCGGCTATGAGGTGGATGTGCGCCCTTATCAGAGGTGGTATGACAACACAGACAGTGCGTACACCATCGTCTTAAGAGGAAACAGGCCCTATTATCCAAAGGAGGAACCGAGTCAGAGAAATATTATGTGGAATATTTCTCACCCTGCAGATGTACCGGAGGGTGAATATAATCGGTACGATTTTGTATATTTTGCATCCGAGAAGCTGGCGCGCCGGATGGAAGGAAAGCTTAAAACAAAATGCGGTGTTTTGCTGCAGTGTACGGATCCCGAGGTGATGAAAAGTGACGGAAGCCGGGATAAAAAGTATGAGCTGCTTTTTGTGGGAAATTCCAGAAGGGTTTATCGCCAGGTAATTCAGGATGCGCTCACTTTGCCCTACAAACTTACAATCTATGGGAGACACTGGGATGAATTTCCCGAGGCCCAGAAGTGTGTGAAGGAGGCGTATATGCCAAACGATCAGGTTGGGCAAACCTACCGCGACGCGAAAATTGTGCTGAATGATCATTGGGAGGATATGCGTGAGGCGGGAATCGTGTCAAACCGTCTGTTTGATGCTCTGGCAGCGGAGGCGTTTGTCATCAGTGACTACATGCCGGAGATTGAAGAGCTGTTTGAAGAAACGATCGTTACCTATAAAGATCGCCGGGAATTTGCGGAAATAGTGGATTATTATATGAACCATCCGGATGAGGCGCAGAAGCTTGCTGAAAAAGGTCATCGACTCGTGGTGGAGAAACATACTTTTGCACATAGAATAGATACCCTGCTGCAGGAAATGGAGCAGATGGAAGTATAAAACACACGGCTGTCATGGCAGAAAGGTCTGCCGGACAGCCGTGTTGTTTATGCGGGAAGCGAGAAAAACGGGCATGCATGTTTCAGCAGACAAACTCTTTTTCTGCAGCCTTCAGAGCCGAGGCGATAACCTGATCCATGTCGTAGTATTTGTAGTTTCCCAATCTGCCGCCAAAAATAACATTTTCTTCTTTTTCGGCAAGGGCCTGGTATTTTTCGAAAAGCTGTGAATTTCTTTCGTCATTGATGGGATAATAAGGTTCAATTCCAGGTTTCCACTCGGAAGAGTATTCTCTGGATATAACAGTGACCGGCTGTTTTCCGAACTCAAAATGCTTGTGCTCGATGATCCTGGTGTAGGGAACTTCGCTGTCCGTATAGTTTACGACGGCATTTCCCTGATAATTTTCACAGTGAAGAAGCTCTTCTTCAAAACGAACGGTGCGGTACTGAAGCGGGCCGTAGCAGAAATCGAAATATTCATCAACCATACCAGTAAATATGGTTTTGTGAGCCAAAGCAGCCAGCTCTTTCCTGTGAGCAAAGTAGTCGGTATCCAGACGTACGTCGGCATGTGCCAGCATTTTTTTGACCATTGGCGTGTATCCGCCGATAGGAATACCCTGGTAGCGGGCGTTGAAATAATTGTTGTCATAGGTGAAACGAAGGGGCAGACGTTTAATAATGAACGACGGAAGCTCACGGCAGGGGCGTCCCCACTGCTTTTCGGTGTAGCCTTTGATGAGCTTCTCATATACATCAGTGCCGACCAGTGAAAGCGCCTGCTCTTCCAGATTAGAAGGAGCGGTGATATTAAGACCGGCAATTTGCTCCTCTATTTTCTGCATGGCTTCCGCAGGGGTGCGTATACCCCACATTTTACTGAAGGTATTCATGTTGAAAGGAAGGTTATAGAGCTCATCCTTATAGACAGCAATAGGGGAATTGATGTAATTGTTGAACTCTGCAAACTGATTGACGTAGTCCCAGATTTCTTTATCCGAGGTGTGGAAAATGTGTGCGCCGTACTGGTGGACATGAATACCTTCCACATCTTTGCAGTAGACATTTCCGGCTATGTGGCTGCGCTTCTCCACGACCAGACAGGTTTTTCCGTGCCTGTGGGCCTCATGTGAAAAAACAGCGCCGAAAAGTCCGGCGCCTACTATCAGATAATCGTACATGTTTAGACTCCTTTTTTGTAGTAATAATTAAAAATATCAGGATTGGCAGCGAGCAAACGAACATGCGTGATGTTCATCCGGCGACCGCCGTGATACTCCGGATATCATGCAATATGTTGATTTTACGAGTTTAACATAAATATGTAAGATTGTAAAGCCGGAGACGGCAGTTACATTTTTGTTGTGAAAAGCAAAAAAACATGGTATAGTTTAAAAAATCAATATTAGGCTGTGAGAAGGAAAATAGTTTATGAACATACAGAGCATTGATAGAGCAAAAAAGGGATTGGCTGTATATATTATTTTGTGTGTGTTGTATTGCTGCTGCAGTATATTTTGGGGAAACAGCAATGTTATGCAGGCAGTAATATACGGGACATCAGCATCCGAAAAGGAAGGAATTGTTATTGGAGAGCAGACGGTTTTAGATACGGAGTTTACGTCAACGGTAGACAAAATAGAAGGGTTTTCTGTGTATTATTATGATAATGAACAGGAATTTGATGATGAAAAGCTGCATTTTGAGGTTTGGATGGAAGGCGAAAGCAAAGTCGTGAAGTCAGGTACGCTGGAGCTGTCGCAGCAGACAGATGATACTACAGTGTTTTTGCCCTGTCCGTTATCGGACATAAAAGGGAAAAAAATAAAAATTCATATTTATGGAGAGGGAATAAAGGGAAATGACGGTCCGATGCTGGCTGTCACAGAGAATGCAGTGGAGGAAAGTACCTTGTTTGTAAACGGGGACCGGCAGAATAATGTTCTGCATTTTAGTCTTTCTTATTTGACCAGTGACAGAAAGATTGCATTTAGGATAGTAAAAGGCATCTGCCTGATTTTAATTGGGATTTTGGTGTACGGCCTCATTTATCTGGGTGAGATGGAACCTCAAAAAAAGGGGAAAGGGAAAAAAAAGAATGAGCGGAATAAGAAAACAAAAATAAATGTGAAAATGGTACTGGGATACGTGATTACGATGCTTTTCATTTTCATGGTTTTGGAGTTTACGTATACGAAAGCGGTCGAAGAAGCTTCAGAGAAACAAATTCGGAAAGAGATGGTTGGTTCTGCGGAAGATGGTAAATATATTCCGCTCCAGGGGGGACAGGAAATTTCACAGAATATTATCTGCGAGGGTAAAAACATGTGCGGGATCGGCATTTTCCTTTTGGCTGAGGACAAAAAAAATCTGCCGGAGCTGACTATGACGATTTCAAAGGATGAGACTGTTTTAGTTCGCGAGACGTATAAGCTGGATGAGCTCTTAAAGAAGCAGTCAGGTGAAAAAGAAACAGAAGCAGTAAAATTAAAATTTCCTGTAATTTCAGACAAGTTTACGAGTCAGAAAATAAGGGTGACATGGCGTTTGGGAAACACTGAGAATTTCCGAATGAATATTTTGACAACACAAGAAGGAGACGTGGTTTGTGAAGGGTATTTCAAGGAGTATCGGTGTCTCAAAAGCCTGTTTTATGTACTGGCAGGCATGATTTGCGTAATTGTAACAGTGATTTTTTATGGAAGCTGCACTCGAAAATGGGATGCAGATAAAATGTTTTTTCTGGCAGTGCTGCTTTGGGGCATGGTTTACTGCGGCGTATTGACTGTGTATTCTGTTCCGGATGAGCCGTCGCATATTGACACAGCGTATCGAATTTCCAATCAAATGCTCGGAATAAAAGATTTGGGAGTTTCCCATTCTTTGTATAAGCGCCTTGATGATATTGATCCGAATCCCACAGAAAAGACAGATGTATCCTCAGCTTCGTATAAGAAGCTGTATGAAGAACTGTTTACGCAGTGTGATAGAACAGAGCTTAAAGAAACGTATGTCAGAAATAATCTTGGGAATGCTCCGTCCATCTGTTATTATGCTCCGGCTTTCGGTATTTCTGTTGGAAGGATTTTGGGGCTTGGCACTATGCCTATGCTGCTTCTGGGACGCCTGTGCAGCTTACTGGCGGCAGCCTTGCTGATGTATTTTGGGGTTAAAAAGCTTCCGTATGGAAAGACGGTATTTTATGTGATTGGTCTATTGCCAATTACATTACAGGAGATTATGTCTTTTTCATATGATTCCTTTTTAATTGGGCTATCCTATTTATTTGCAGGGTACTTTTTTGCGTGGATATATGGGCAACAGAAATTGAAAATATATGAGGGAGTGATTTTGATTACTTCTTTACTGCTTCTGGCTGTGGCAAAGGGAGGAGTATACATGCCGCTTGTTGGTCTTGTTTTCTTGTTTCCGATGTGCCGCAGAGAAAAAAGAAGGAGCAGAATTATATTTTGTTTTATGACATGTATAGCGGCGGTAACTGCCTATGTGGTGAAAAATCCTACGATATTGTCAAGACTTGGTATTGTGAAGAGTAGTTTGAGCAGTGCAGGCGGCCAAGAAGCGATGTATTCGCTTGGTTATTTTATAAATAATCCGTTGAAATTTATTCGTATTTTTGAGAATACAATTTATGAAAAACTTGATATATATTTGAGCGGAATCCTGGGCGGAAGATTAGGATGGCTGAATATCCATATAAGCTGGTATATCGTAATTGCATTTGCTGTAATGCTGGTATTGGCAGCGGCCTGCCGGGAGAGGGCTGTAATGGAAAAAGGTCAGCAAGTCTGGGTGCTGCTGCTGTGCGGGATGTGCGGAGCATTGATTTTTCTTTCAATGCTGATAGCCGGGACACCTGTGGGTGAAAACATTATACTTGGCGTACAGGGAAGATACTTTTTGCCGCTTTTGGGGATTGCATTCATGGCATTGCCGATGAGGAAGTTCGTATACAGAGAACAAGAACCGGTGAATTTCATATTTGCGGGCGCCGTTTTACAGGTGTTGGTGATTTCGCAGATTTTGATTTCGGTATTATAAAGACAGCAGGAGGAAATTTCTTAATGAGAGAAAATTCCTCCTGCTGAAGTTTTAGCTGCCAAGTTTGAGCAGAATGCTTTCTATTGTACACTTAGATTTTAAAGGTACAAAGAATTAATTGATTTTAAGCTTTGTGACGGAAAGGCTCGGATAAATAATATATTCAGGTGATGCTTGATTATAGTACATATTTTTGTAATTGCCCTGGTAGGTACCTGTTATAACAACGTAGTCTCCGATAGCAGGAAGAACACTATCAGATGAAAAATTATAGGTTGCATAATAGTAGTTATCAGTATTTTCCTCAGCAAATATAATTTGTGTGGTTTGTAAATTATAATCAATCGTTTGTTTCATCACCGTGCCGGATAATTTAAATTTTTGGTCTGCGTACTGATAAGGGTATCTAATAATATCTGAGTACACAATAGTCTTCGTGTCCGTTATTTGAGAATCGGATGACAAATCAGCCGCAAAAAGGCAAATAACAGGAAAAGTGTTCCCAAAATCCATATTTGAAGCGGCGGATTCGGATTCAGATTCCGTTTCCGTTTCGGATTCTGCACCGTTTTCGTCCAGAGATGAAAAATTGCCGTCGTCCGAAGAATCTGTATTTTGTGATTCTTCAAGCGTTTCATTGGAAAGCGTTGTAGTATTGATATTATGAAAATCAGATATTAAAATGGAACTTCCAATGTTTTCCGAATTTTGAATGAATGCTGACTTCTGCAAATAACCATATGCGGTAATCTCATCTCCGACCTTCAAATTAGGAACGATAGCCTGTGCATATTTGTCAGGGGAAGTATTATTGTACTTGCCGATATAAAGATTATTATTGCTGTCTGACAATTTTATATAAGCAGTCTCAGAATCCTCAAATATAGAAACTACCGTACATGAAATTTTGAGCGGCTTAATCAAAAGCTCAGACGGGGCATTCAGCATGGTATGATAATCGGCCGTTTCGCTTTTTGCTTTCAATTCAGACAGGGGGCTGGCCTGGTAATAATAATCATAGCCGGCGACCTTATCAGAAGAATCATACTTTATTATACGCCCATAGGGCCTTCCGTCATTGCAGTGGAATTTTTCGTAGCTGCCGTCAGAAAAACGTCTGGTTACTTCACCGTTAATGAGTCCGTCCTCATATTCAGCCGATATCTGTGTACCGTCAGGATAGGTGATGACTGTGCTGCCCTGCAAAAGTCCCTGCTGCCAGGTGCCGGTCAATATAAAATTATCATTTTCTGAGGAAAAAGTGAAGGTTCCGGGACCTTCCGGTTTATTTCTGAGTGCATTACCCGTATAAGCACCGGAATATGTGGCAGACAAAATATCCACAGAAATTGATATTGAAGAGTCACCGTTTCCATTTGAACATGAACATAGAAAAAGCAGTACAAGTAAAAGACAGACGCCTACGGACAGATATTTTTTATATGGCATAGTTTGTTCTCCTTATTCAAAATTTAACTATATTTTACTATATTATTAAGGAAGCGTCAATAAATGTTACAAATAAATGGTCCGTAAAGTTCGAAAGGCTTGATATTATGTTTATAAGTGTGGTATACTTTTAGTCATATAAAAAACGATATTTTTTGGAGTGAGAGATGAGACATAGCCAGAAACGAAAGGTGAGAATTGCGTTAATCGTATACAGTATGGCTGTATTTGCCATTATGCTGTATTCATTATTTCAACCGGGAACAGAGACAGTAGAAAGATCTAATTTTGGAATTTTGTCGGAAGAAACTTTCGAATTAACGGATGAAAATTTTGTTGAGATGGAATTTACCGTTCCCTCGGATCGCTTAACAGGGATTGCAATAGGTTATGATGCGAACGAACAGACTTTTAATGCTGAAAGTGTAGAGATCAGTATATATCAGGATAAAGGGAGTCTTTTACAGCAAAAGGAAGTTGAATTAAGTAATCAGAAGGATGGATGTGAGATATATATTCCAACGGAATTTGAGGCAGAGAAAGGTACAAGACTGACACTGTGCATTCAGAGCCATGGATTGGAGGACAAAGGCATTCTTCTGGGAATAAGCGATGGAAGAGAAATCAGCAGTACATTAAAAATTGACGGTGTATTGCAGAGCGGAAATCTTTATGGCAGCGTATTCTATTATAAGCTTTTGAAGGAGCCTGTTAAAATTATTATAGCATTTGTCACAGAAGTATTGGCAGGCCTGCTGGTGTACTATATATACAGTATGGAGAAGCTCCCTGTTGTTGAACCGTTCAGAAGGGTTGCCAGGAAGAAAGAAAAGAGAAGCAGGAAGGAAGTTGTATGTCTTCTTTTTGGATATATAGTATTGGCCCTGGGAATCGTTCTTGTTCTGGAGTATACTTATCATTTTGCGGTGAAGGACTGTGCGGACAAGAACACATATTATGTTTTAAATGAAAAAACGGAAAAATCTGTCCCGGTATCTCTGCAGGAGGGTGCAAAGCTGACGCAGAGCATCACCTGTAAGACGGAGAATTTATCGGGAATTGGTTTTGGCATGGGTAAGACATCCGGCAAGCGGGGAAAATTAAATATTCAGGTGTATGATGAGGCTACGGGCGAATTACTCACAGAGAAGTCTGTCAAGATTTCAAAGCTTCAGAAGATGAAAAAACTGACAGAAAGAAAAGAGGATTCGAACAGCGAAAAAAAGAAAAAAGAAGAAGACTTGATGAAGAATTATGCAGGGGTAACTTTCGATGATGCTATTGAGGATGCCCTGGGACGTAATTTTGTGGTAGAGCTCAGCCTGAGCGGCACGGGAGGCAGTGAGGTCATTTTTTGGAGCAATGCTTTGCGAAGAACAAACATGAGAAGCGCAAAGCTCATGGGCGAGGAACTTGGCAGCGGTTTATGCCTTGTGTCTTTTTATAAACCGTATCTGTTTTTGAAAACATTGTATTTCATATTCAGCATTCTGCTGGGTGTTTCCGTGACATTCCTTTACTGCCTGGTTTTCTGGAAAAAAAGTTCTCTGGAATGTGTATTTTTAGGCGCAGCTTATGCCCTTGGAATCTTTTATCTATTGATGATAACAGTTTATGGAGTACCGGATGAAACTGCTCATATAGATACCGTATACCGGGTGTCTAATGAAATCATGGGAATTGGGGATGCCCAGGGACCAAACCAGATTTATAAACGTTTTTCGGATATTGAAGTAAATGATGTGGAGAAGGCAGATGTAACCGTTGACTCCTACAAAGAGCTGTACGATACGTTCCTGACAAAGAGTGAAGATTCAACATTGACCGTTACCTATGGAGCGAATACGCTGGCAAACTCTACAAAATGGAATTATCTGCCGGCGGCTGTCGGCTTTACTCTGGCCCGGATCTGGAACTGGGGTTTTATACCCATGGTATTGTTGGGGCGGCTGTTTAATTTAATTGTTGCGGGCATTATGATGTTTTTGGGAATCCGTAAATTGCCGTTTGGGAAGACTGTGTTTGCCATAGTAGGATTGCTGCCGATTACTCTACAGCAAATGGCTTCCTGTTCTTACGATGCAGTGCTGTTGGGAGCTGCATTTATGTTTGCCGGATACTGCCTGTATCTTGCATACGGAGAAACGAAGGGTTCTCTGTTGGATTATATTATACTGGTCATAACGGTCAGCCTGATTGTGGCATGTAAAGGAGGAGCTTATTTACCCTATATTTGCCTGTGTCTGTTGATTCCCTTTGCGAGAAAAAAGGTGAATATCCGGTGGACCGTGGCTGCAGCCGGTATGCTGCTGCTGATTTTACTTATTTTCGTGCGTCAGTATGCTTCCAAGATGTTTGATATTGTGACTGCTGTGCAGGGAAATGTATTTGGAAGAGTAGAAAATGTTGAATTGTATTCATTCTCTTATTTTCTTAAAAATCCAATTGAATTTTTGAGAATCTTTGAAAATACGTTTGTTATGCTTGGAGAATATTATTTATCACAGGTAGCAGGGGGATTGCTCGGAAAGCTTAACATAAAAATATCATGGGTTGTCAATGTAGGCTTTTTGTTGCTGCTGTTTCTGGCTGCACTGCGGAAACCGGAGGATAAGCAATATATTTCGGCGGGAAATAAATGGTACATGGGGATACTTTGCCTTGGAAGTTTAGGGCTGGTAGCATTATCTATGCTGGTTTCATGGACGCCATTTGGAGATACGGCTATTCTTGGCATACAGGGAAGATATTTTCTGCCGTTTTTGGGGATAGCGGTGCTTCTTCTGAGAAATTCCAGTATTACTTATAAAGGAAAATCCGGTATTTTACTGGTATTTGCCGCTGCTATGTTAAATGTTTGTGTGTTCAGTCAGATTTTGTTGGTTGTGTTATCATTGTAAAGGATTGCGGTATGAAATTGTTAACGATTATTATCCCGGTTTATAATGCTGAAAAATATATAAAACGCTGTATGGACAGTATTTTGTGCCAGTGCGGACCGGATTATGAGATTCTTCTGATAAACGATGGGTCCACAGACCGATCTTTGGAGTTGATTACATCCTATGCTGACAAATATCCGGATATTATACGCGTGATTGATCAGGAAAACTGCGGAGTTGCAAAGACACGAAACAGAGGTATCATAGAAGCGCGGGGAACGTACCTGTGTTATATTGATAATGATGATTTTGTTGACAAGGATTATTTTAGGCGATTTACAAAATGTATTAAGGAAAGCAGAAGTGACATTGTCATTGGAGGATACCGCAGGGTAAGCGATAAAGAGGTAAAATTTGAAGTCAGGCCTAAGCAGGGTGAATGGTATAAATATACGATAGCTGCGCCATGGACCAAAATATACCGACGAGATTTTTTGCTGGAAAATCATATTGAGTTTTTGGATTATGGGCTGGGAGAGGATGTATATTTTAGTCTGACGGCCTATGCATGTACGGATAAGATTAAAACAATAGATTATATTGGCTACAATTGGTTTTATAATGAGGAAAGTGTGTCCAACACCTCGCAGAGAGGATTTCAGTCAGAGCTGAATCCGCTGTATCTGTTGAATAAAATTTACGAAAATACAGGGAAGAAGAACCAATTTTATGAGTATTTTTATGTGCGTTATGCGGTATGGTATCTTCTGTTTTCCGGAAGAGCGGCATCACCCGCAAGTTTTGGCAAGGAATACCGAAGACTTTTTTCCTGGCTTGAGAAAAAGAAAATTCCTTTAAAATTTCCATTATTTTCCGGGAAGGTGCGGGGAGAAAAATGGAGTGTCTGTCTGGCGGTTAATTTTTTTCTGATGCTTCACAGATTTAGAATGGTATATTTCTTTGCAAAGCTTTACTGCAGAGGGAAGGGCTGAAAAATGAAAATATTGTATGTTGCACATGAAGGAAAGATGGGAGGAGCATCAAAATCCCTGGGCGTACTTGCAAAGCACATGGCAGACAGGGGGCATGATGTTACGATTCTTATGCCGTTCAAAAAGGGAGAACTGCAGGAGGAACTGAAACAGTATCCGCAGATTCATACAATTTCTATGTTTTATACATGGTGGCAGTATCCTGCCAGAGCGGGGAAAACAACCAGCATGGCTTTTATTATCGGGTACAGTGTCAACTGGATTGCGAAGCTGAGGCTTTTTCACAAATTTTGCAGAAAAGATTTTGACATTGTGCACTCAAATTCCAGTGTGATCAATGTGGGGGCGTGGATCAGCAGGATAACCGGCGCGAAACATGTATGGCATTTTCGTGAATTTGGTGAGCCGGATCTTGGAACGAAATATATATTGGGTTTAAAGAGAAGTATGCGATATGTAAATCGACATACGGATAAAGTGATTTACATTTCCAGAGCAATCCAAAACTATTACGGTCAGTGGCTGAAGAAAAGCCTTGGGACGGTTATCTATAATGGAATAGGCAGGGATTATGAGCAGGTAAAACAGCAAAAGGATTATTGCCGTAATGGAAAGGTACATTTTCTGATATCCGGGGCATTGCAGAAGGGAAAAGGACAGGAATGTGTAATTGAGGCGGCCGCGTTGCTTGAAAAACGCGGCATAGCAGATTACGATGTGATCATTGCGGGAAGAGATATTAATCAATATCAGGCAGTGCTGAAACAAATGGTACAGAGCATAAAGCTTGAGAAGAAGGTACACTTTGCGGGCTTTGTCCGTGATATGACAGAGCTGAGAAGAAAAACGGATGTGGAGCTGGTTTGTTCCGACAGAGAAGCTTTTGGCAGAGTTACAATAGAGGCAATGATGGCATCTAACCCCGTCATTGCATCAGATGGCGGCGCAAATCCAGAGCTGGTCAGGCAGAACGAAAACGGTATGCTGTTTCCCTGCGGTGAGCCGGAAGCATTGGCGGACAGTATGGAATATTTTATTAAGCATCAGAGTAAAGTATGGGAAATGGGGCAGAAAGCGCATGATTTTGCGGCCTCGGGTTTTTCTTCTGATAAAAATGCAGATTTGATTGAAAAACTGTATTTGAAGCTGACAGAACAGGAGAGGGCATTATTTTGAAAAGAAATCAGAGTATTGATTTTTTCAGGGCTGTAGCAATTTTGTACATCTTATTATATCATTTTTATGTATACTGCGGATATCCGTATGCAGATATCCGACTGCTGAACCGTGTTATCTGTATCGGAGGAGAAATAGGTGTTACCCTCTTTTTTTTAATCAGCGGATATGGAATATATTATTCTCTGGCAAATACGGAAAAAAGAGAAGGGGGTATATCTTATCCGACATTTGCCAGGAAGCGTTTTCTGCGCATTGCGCCTCAATATTATGCGGCGATAGGTGTTTTGCTGCTTTTTACAGAAAATGCCGGATATCTTTCCGGGGATGGATTTTTTCAGATAATAGCACACATACTGTTTATACATAACTGGTTCCCGGCGACTTTTGACAAATTCAGCGGAGTGTGGTGGACATTAGGGAGCATTGTCCAGTTCTATGCGGCAGCAGTTTTTTTATATCGGGCTGTCAAAAGACACAGCGCTTTTTATTTTGCGGCAGTTTTGTTTAGCATAGCGATGAAAATCATATTGTATCATTATGTGCCGGAAAGTCTCCGCGCGGAGAAAAACTATTATTTTATCTACGGGCGTCAGGTTTTTACTGCACTGGATAATTTTGTCCTGGGTATGGTGCTGGCAAAATGGATGATACAGGAGAAAAAATTTACAGCGATGCAGCAGATAAGTTTTTTGGCTCCTGCTGCGGCAGGGCTGGTCTTTCTGGTTATATTGACAGAAAACCATTCTCCATATACGGACAGTCTTATGGGTTATGTATGGCACAGTGCGCTGGCCTTATGTCTGGCGGTGATGATTTTTGCAGTGAGTGTAAAAAGAACGGAGTATTTTGGAAAAATAGCGCAGGGTATGAAGTTTATAGCAAAATATCAGTATGGTATTTATATCTGGCACCAGTTGATTGCGGTAAATTTGATGCAGAATAGTTCCATGTTTCATTTCCTGGCGAGAGAGAATTTTATTCTCTATACACTTTTCACAGGTTGTATTTGTATTGCAGTTGGTTACATTACTTCTAAATGTTTTGTTGTACCGAGTCACGGATAAGGAGGATTCAAATGAAAAGGTATGTTTTTTTGATATTAAACTATAAAACATTTGATGAGACTAAAAAATGTGTGAGCAGTATTGACCGGCTTGAATGCAGAGACGGTGAAAAAACAGCAGTTGTTGTGGATAATGCTTCACAGGACGGGAGCTTTGAAAAGCTGAAAAAAGAGTATCAAAACAGGAAAGATATCCATGTGATTTTGAATGAAAGCAACGAAGGCTTTTCCAGGGGAAACAATTTCGGGTATCAGTATATTTCAAAGCATCTGGCGCCGGATTTTATTATTATGATCAACAGTGACATTGAAATAAAACAGAGAAATTTTTTGATGAAGGTGTCGCAGATATATGACAGAACAAGCTTCAGTGTTTTGGGACCGGATGTTTTTGCCTACCGGATGAACCTTCACCAAAGCCCGATTAAAAAGCATGTGCGAAATGCGAAGGAGACAGAGAGGGAGCTTGAGAAGGAGCAAAAGCTTCTGGAGCTTTATCAACAACAGGAGAGAGAAAATTATACAGTGGTGAAGGATTCCCGAAAAGACAGGCTGACGGAGTTTTTGATAAAAAACGGAAGGAAACTGGGGATTGACCGGCTTAACTGGAAAAAGCTTCCGTACTGGAAAGAACACACGGATGTGATGCTGCACGGTTCAGCGCTTATTTTTTCTGAACGTTATATAAAGAAATATGAAATTTGCCTGTATCCCATGCCCTTTTATTACGGGGAAGAGGATTTGATGTATTTAAAATGCATAAGAAATCATGACAGACTGGTATATTCACCGGAGGTGAAAGTATATCATTCGGCAGGCGCCTCCGCTGCTCATGCGAAAGGCGGGCTGAAAACAGTAAAGCGTGAGGTTTTCCGGTATGAAAATCTTACAGCAACCAAAAAGCTTTATCTGACGGCTTTGAGAGAGAAACATTATTTTGACGTGTCATTGCGGGAGAACGCGGGAAGTGCAGGCGGAAAGGATGTGCGGTAGATGTTGAGTGTATTCGGCAGGCTGACAGAAGCGATAAAATATCCGGGGAAGAGCAGGATGCTTCATTCTGTGAAAAAAATGGGAAAGCGCTGTGTGTTTCGCGGGGAAGTAAAAATAATAGGAGGAAACTGCATAGAGATAGGCGATGATTTTTATACAGGCCCTGAATGCAGGATTGAAGCGTGGACGCATTATAACGATAAGACGTTTTCACCTATGATACGCATCGGAAAAAATGTCCGGATTAATTCCAGATGCCATATTGGAGCAATTAACAGAATTGTAATAGGAGATCATGTGTTGTTTGGCAGCGGAGTTTTTATTACGGATCATTCTCATGGGCGTGTAACGCCCGAAGAAAATCATATTCCTCCGACAGACAGGGATCTGTACAGCAAAGGCGAGGTTATCATAGGAGATTATGTGTGGATTGGAGAGAATGTTATCATTTTACCGGGGGTTCACATAGGAAACGGGGCGGTTTTAGGTGCGGGAGCAGTAGTTACAAAAGATGTTCCTGATTATTGCGTTGCAGCGGGTAATCCTGCCAGAGTGGTGAAATACATCAGGTGAGGAGTATTATGGAAAAAAAATCAATGAAATTAAACGCTGTACTGAATGGTATAAAAACATTTGTATCTATTTTGTTTCCTATTATTACGTTTCCTTATATTACACGCGTGCTTGGTGCGGATAATATCGGAAAAATTAATTTTTCCAATTCTATTGTCAATTATTTTCTTCTGATTGCGGCGCTTGGAGTGTCTTCCTATGCGATTCGTGAAGGGGCTGCCCTGAGAAAAGACAGACAGCGGATCAATGAATTTTTGAGGCAGATCTTTTCAATTAACCTGGTGACAATGGTGATTGCATACATTCTTCTTGCGTTCACTCTGATTGTCTCGACAAAAATCAGAAGCTACAGTACCATTGTTCTGATACAGAGTCTGAATGTTTTTTTTACGGTTATAGGCGTGGAGTGGGTATATTCCATATATGAGGATTATCTGTATATTACGGTAAGGACCATTCTGGTTCAGGTGATATCTCTGATTCTGACCTTTGTGTTTGTGCGCGGGGCAGACGATTACGTAACCTATGTCTGGATTTCCGTTCTGGCTTCTGGCGGAGCCAATCTGATAAACTTTTTTTATGCATTTAAGTACTGCAGGCTGATTCCTACTGCACATATGCAGATTGCAAAGCATTTAAAGCCGATGATCATCCTGGGATGCAACACACTTGCGGTAACTATTTATGTAAACTCAGATATCACAATTCTCGGCTTTATGAAGGACGATTATTGTGTGGGAATTTACAGTAATGCAGTGAAAATTTATACAGTAGTTAAGCAGATTATTAATGCATTGATTATTGTGGCGTTACCCAGGTTGTCAGCACTTTATGGAAACGGGGAATATAAAGAATACAATAGATTGATTGAAAAAGTTCTCAAGGCGTTGACTCTTTTGCTGCTGCCGGTTGTAACTGGTCTGATTTTGTTAAGCGACGAAACGGTAGTCTTGATTTCCGGACCGAAATATGCGGCTGGTGCGGCTTCCCTGAGGATTTTAAGTATTGCGATTGCATTTTCCATTCTGGCTTCCTTTTTTACGACGGCTATTTTGCTGCCGCGCAAAAAGGAAAAGTATATCTTGAAGGCAACAATGATAAGTGCATTGGTAAATATAGGTCTGAATTTTATACTAATTCCTGTATTCAGTGAAAAAGGGGCGGCGATGACAACAGTACTTGCAGAATTTCTGACAATGACTATTGCCATGCATTATTCAAAAGGAGATTACGCTGTTGCAGGTGTGGGCGGAACATTTTTGAAGAGCTTGTGCGGCTGCCTGGGAATAGGAGCTGTCTGTCTGGGGTTAAAGAGTCTTATCGGCAATTTTGTTGTATATACGGTTATTTCCATAGTGTGCAGCGTGATTATTTATGGTATAATTATTGTCGTTTTAAAAGAGGATATTGTATGCGGGATTTTGAAGGATCTGATCAGAAAGATAAATAAAGGAGAACAGGATGTTTAAGGACACGCTAAAGAGTATAAATAAAGTTGGGAAAATGGTCGTAAACGGGTATCTGGAGAGAGATTACAGTTACCTTGCGAAACCGGAGTTTGTAAGAAGCGGGAAGGAAAAGCTGAGATTAAATCTTGTCATTTCCTGTATTGATAAGAGCAAAATGTATGGAGGCCTTACGACAGCAGTTAATCTTTATTTTTATCTGTGCAAGATTTTAAAATGTGACATGAGGATGATTGTTACGGAAAAAAAGGCTACGGAGGAAATATTAAAGCAGTATCCTGGATTTGTACTGGAGGACAGCAAAAGTGACAGCGGACAACATAAGACTGTCTGCAATCTCCAGACTTTCGATGGAAAAAGAGGTGCTCTTTCTGTAAGGCCGAAAGATATTATGATGACAACGTACTGGTCCACACATTATATCCTTTCCGGGGTTGTGAGGTATCAGAAAGAGAATTTCGGTACGGATACAAAGCTCATATATCTGATTCAGGACTTTGAACCCGGATTTTATCCATGGTCCACGGAATATCTGCTGTGCGAGTCTACTTACAAAACAGGTAATACGATCGCTGTGTTTAATTCAGGGAATTTGAAAAATTATGTGGAAAAGCAGGGGTATGTGTTTGATTATGCGGCAAAATTTGAGCCCAGGCTGAATACGACGCTGCTTGATTATATGGATAAAACCCGGCATATAAAGAAAAAAAAGCAGATTATTGTGTATGGCCGTCCAAAGGTTAACAGAAATTGTTTTGCAATTATAGTGCAAGCGCTGAAACTGTTTATAGAGCAATATGAAGGAGCGGGTGAGTGGGAGTTTTTGTCAATCGGTGGAAAACACAGAGATGTCAGGCTGGCGAAGGGCCATGTCCTGAAAGCATGCGGCAAGCTGACTCTTGAAAATTACGCAAAAGTGCTGGCAGCGTCAAGTGTCGGTGTTTCGCTCATGTGTTCACCGCATCCCAGCTATCCTCCGCTTGAGATGGCGGCCTACGGCGTAAAAACAATAACCAATTCGTTTGTATGCAAAGACCTGTCAGGATTCAGTGCCAATATTCTCTCATTAGATGTAGTAAACTTTGATACGGTAGCGGATGCCATCATGGAAGCAGTATCAGATTATCAGAACAGCAGCCCTATGACGGGAGACGATATTTATTTACAGTTGGATAATCAGTTTGATGAAGTGGGAAAGGTTATAAAAAACGTTTTGATATAGGAACCCTTTAAATCGCGCAGATAGGATAAAGTATATTTATAGAAAGATAAAGTATGAAAAAATTAGTGATAATACCAGCATTTAATGAACAGGAAAGTATTTTAAACACGGTACGTGATATCAAAAAAAATGCACCGGACTTTGATTATGTGATTATTAATGATTGTTCAAAGGACAAAACGCTTCGTATATGCAGGAGCAATAATTTGAATGTGCTGGATTTGCCGGTAAATTTGGGGATTGGCGGCGCCGTTCAGACAGGATATCTGTACGCGTATAATCATGGATATGATTTGGCGGTTCAGTTTGACGGCGATGGACAGCATGACGCAAAATATCTGGAATATATGGCGCGCGTTCTGCAGGAGGAATCACTTGATATGGTGATCGGCTCACGTTTTATTCAGAAAGAAGGCTTTCAGTCATCAGGAATACGGCGGGTGGGAATACGATTTTTCACCGTGCTGATAAGAGTTCTTTTCGGTAAAACGATTACAGACGCCACATCCGGAATGAGAATGTGCAACAGAAAAGTAATGGAGTTGTTTATTAAGGAATATCCCCGTGATTATCCTGAGCCGGAAACCGCGGCAAGATTGCTGCGCCACAAATACAGGGTTAAGGAAGTGCCGGTAATAATGCGTGAGCGTGAGGCGGGTGTATCATCGATTTCATTTTGGAAGTCTGCGTATTATATGATTAAAGTTACGTTGGCTATTTTAATTGAAAGATTAAGATGAGGAGGACGGCAGAATGACAGTAAAGGTACAGATTTTGGTTTGCATGATCTTAATTATTGTATTAGGTGTTATATTAAATATGGTCAGGAAACGTCAGTTGGAGTTAAAGTATGTTTTGGCATGGCTGCTCTGCGATCTGGCGCTGTTGTTTTTCACCTGCTTTCCGGAAACGATGTCGATAGTAGCAGGTTTTCTGGGGATCTATTCACCTGTAAATATGATTTTTTTCCTTGGATTTCTTTTTTCTCTGGTCATTATTTTTTCGCTGACTGTGGCATTGTCGAGGGTTACAGCAAAAGTCAGGCGTATGGCTCAGATGATGGCCCTGAACAATTATAAGCCGGAAATAGAAGATGCGGACACAAAGATGGACAAAGCGGATGAACAGGTAAAAAATAAAGGAAGTTGGAGTTAATAAAATGAAGAAACATACATTTGTTGTTTGTGCATATAAAGAGAGCCAATATTTGGAAGAATGTATCAGATCGTTAAAGAAACAAACGATACCGTCTTACATCATCATGGTAACTTCTACTCCCAACCGATATATAGAGGATATGGCGCAGAAATATGGCATTGAGCTGTTTGTGAATGAAGGCCCCGGAGGAATAACGGAGGACTGGAATTTTGGATATCGCTGTGCGGCAACAGAATATGTGACCATAGCCCATCAGGATGATGTCTATAAAAAGGATTATGTACAGAGAGCTCTGAGAGCAGTTGAAAATTCAAAAAAACCTTTAATCTTCTTCAGCGATTATTATGAGCTGAGAGAGGGAAAAGTGGTCAAAAATAATACCTTGCTGCGTGTAAAAAGACTCATGCTGCTGCCGTTGAGAATCAGGCGCCTGCAGACAAGCAGATGGATGCGGAGGAGAATTTTATCTTTTGGTTCTCCTATCTGCTGTCCATCTGTTTTGTATGTCAAGAAGAATCTTCCGGAGGTTATTTTTCGGAATGGTTTTCGAAGCTGCGAAGACTGGGAGGCATGGGAAATGCTTTCAAAGCAGAAGGGTTCCTTTGTGTATGATAAAAAGGCTTTGATGTGCCATAGGATACATCCGGATTCTGAGACATCGGCAATTATCGGCGACAATGCACGCAGTGATGAGGAGTTTATTATGTATTGTAAATTCTGGCCGGTATGGTTTGCAAAAATTCTGAACAGGCAATATGCTAAGGGACAGAAATCTAATAATATAAAACATTAATACAGCGCCCGGCAGAAGGAAGGTTATGGAACATTAAGGGTTGGGGAAGGCAGGAGATGGCATGAATCAGGAGGTTTCTGTTGCAGAAAAAAGGATTGAATATATTGATCTTTTAAAATATCTGGGCATTTTTGCTATTTATCTTGGGCATCTGGGGGATGCAGCGGGGATGTTTTACCCTTTTGTTTTTCAATATCATGTGCCGTTGTTCTTTTTTATATCCGGATGTATGGAGGCGATCGGTAAAAAGCGGAAGACCCTGGCATATGTCAGCCACAAAGGAAAAACAATCCTGATCCCATGGCTGTTCTTTGCACTGTTATCCACCGGCATAAATGCAGCAGAATCCGGCAGTACGCTTACAGAAGTGAAAAGATTTTTATTGGAAATTCTGCGGGGATGCATAAGGAATCATTTTTTTGCAGGGAGTCTGTGGTTTCTCACATGCCTGTTTGTTGTAAGTGTGATTTTTCATCTGATTGTAAAGATCCGCTGTAAAAGTCTTATGCTGATGCTGTGCCTTATTCTTTTTGCAGTCTCGGAAACAATCCTGCCGCACAGACCAATAGCGCATCCTGCATGGTACTGGAATGTTGACAGTGCGATGTATTATCTTATCTTTTATTGTCTGGGTTTTATAATGTTTCCGTATATACACAGGATGCTGACGAGTGAAAAAAGAAGCGCCAGGATGTTATGCATTGTTTGCGGACTTTTGTCATTTTTATATTCTGCGTTACTGTTTTTTGGCAAAGACAGCCTCTCTTTTGCTGCTTCCGTTTCAGGAATCAGAGTTTTTCTGCCTGTTACAAGAGCGATGTTAGTTATAATTTTTAATATTATTTTGGCTTATTTCCTGAGAAAACTCAAATCGTTGCAGGAAGTTGGGAAAAACACATTATATTTGTGTGGAAGTGAATGGATCATAAAACAGTGGGTGCCGTTATTGGCAGGCATACTGGGACTGAAAATTACAATATCTACGCCAGTATCGGCGCTGCTCTATACTTATGTGTTACTTT